>Ga0315268_10000626_pt1 | contig 41186 bp, 39 predicted proteins | sample C1_top_MG_FD_204535 | JGI IMG/M metagenome (GOLD analysis project Ga0315268, IMG submission 204535) | Sediment microbial communities from Yellowstone Lake, YNP, Wyoming, USA - C1_top | ecosystem: Environmental > Aquatic > Freshwater > Lake > Sediment | place: USA: Wyoming | collected 2017-08-01
AGCCGGGGTCACATGATCGCCGACGTCGTTGCCATCATCGGCACGCAGGATATTGTTTTCGGGGAGATCGACCGCTGATGGCCAATCCTGATTCAAACAGCCTTCGGCTGAGCGCCGAATCGCTCGTGCTCATTGATCTGGAAGTCGCTAAATATCCAGCCGACCAGAAGCAGTCCGCAGTGATGGGCGCACTGCGCATCGCACAAGCCGAAAAGGGCTGGCTCAAGCCCGAGCTGATCGAGTATGTCGCGAAATATCTGGAGATGCCGGCCATCGCGGCTTACGAGGTGGCGACCTTCTACAACATGTACGACACCCAGTCGGTGGGGCGGCACAAGATCACCGTGTGCACCAATCTGCCGTGCGCGCTGATGGGCGCGAACGAGATCGCAGCACATCTTAAAGACAAGCTTGGCGTCGGGTTTGGCGAAACCACCCAGGACGGCCGCTACACGCTGAAAGAGGGTGAGTGCATGGGCGCCTGTGGCGATGCACCCATGTGCCTGCATAACAACCACGTCATGCATACCCGCCTCACCCCGGAAAAAATCGACGAACTGTTGGAGCAGCTGAAATGAGTCTGCTCACGCCCAGCGTCAAAGTCTGCTCCTGGACACAGGAACTCGATCATCCGGCGTCGCTTGCAACCTATGTTGCCAACGGCGGCTATCAGGCGCTGCGGCGGGTGGTGACGGAGCAGGTGTCGGGTGATGCCATCATTGCCGAACTCAAGACCAGCGCCCTGCGCGGACGCGGCGGTGCGGGCTTCCCGACGGGGCTGAAGTGGAGCTTCATGCCGCGCGCGTTTGCAGGCGACAAGTACATCGTCTGCAATAGCGACGAGGGCGAGCCGGGCACGTTCAAGGATCGCGATATCCTGCGTTACAACCCGCATCAGTTGATTGAGGGCATGGCCATTGCGGGTTATGTGCTCGGCGCCAAGGTCGGCTACAACTATATCCACGGTGAGATTTTCGAGGCTTACGACATTTTTGAACGTGCGCTGAAAGAGGCGCGTGAGGCGGGCTATCTCGGCGACCAGTTGTTCGGCACCGATTTCAGCTTTCAGCTGCATGCACACCACGGTTACGGTGCCTACATCTGCGGCGAGGAAACCGCGCTGCTGGAGTCGATCGAGGGCAAAAAAGGCCAACCGCGCTTCAAGCCGCCGTTCCCTGCGAGCTTTGGCCTGTACGGCAAGCCGACGACGATCAACAACACCGAGACGCTGGCGAGCGTGCCCTGGATCGTGCAGCATGGCGGCCAGGCTTTCCTGGAACTCGGCAAGCCCAACAACGGCGGCCCCAAGCTGTTTTCAGTGTCGGGCCACGTTAACAAACCAGGCAACTACGAAGTGCCGCTCGGTACGCCGTTTTCCGAACTGCTGGCGTTGGCGGGCGGGGTGCGCAACGGCCATCAACTGAAGGCGGTGATCCCGGGCGGATCGTCGGCACCGGTGTTGCCAGGCGCGGTCATGATGGATAGCACCATGGATTTCGACTGTATCGCCAAGGCGGGTTCCATGCTGGGCTCAGGCGCAGTGATCGTGATGGATGAAACCGTGTGCATGGTGCGGGCGCTGGAGCGGCTGTCCTATTTTTATCATGAGGAATCGTGCGGCCAGTGCACGCCGTGCCGCGAAGGTACGGGCTGGATGTACCGGGTGATTCATCGTATCGAGCATGGCCAGGGTCGACCTGACGATCTGGATTTGCTCAACAGCGTGGCTGGGCGCATCGGCGGCCACACCATCTGTGCGCTCGGCGACGCAGCGGCCATGCCGGTGCAAAGCTTCCTCAAACACTTTGGCGATGAGTTCGCGTACCACGTCGAACACAAGCGCTGCATGGTCTGAATTGGGAATGGCGTAAACGATGGCTACGTTGAATATCGAAATTGACGGGCGCGCGCTTCAGGTCGAAAGCGGCGACACCATCATGGATGCGGCGAATCAGGCCGGCATCACGATTCCCCATTTCTGTTACCACAAGAAACTGTCCATCGCCGCCAACTGCCGCATGTGCCTGGTGCAGGTCGAAAAGGCGCCGAAGCCACTGCCCGCCTGTGCCACGCCGGTCACCGACGGCATGAAGGTGTCCACGCGTTCGGAATACGCGATCAACGCGCAAAAAAGCGTGATGGAGTTTCTGCTGATCAACCATCCGCTCGACTGCCCGATCTGCGACCAGGGCGGCGAGTGCACCTTGCAGGATCTGGCGGTGGGCTACGGCGGTTCGTCATCGCGCTATCAGGAAGTCAAGCGCGTGGTGAGCGAGAAAAACCTCGGCCCGCTGATTGCCACCGACATGACGCGCTGCATTCACTGCAGCCGCTGCGTGCGCTTCGGCCAGGAAATTGCCGGCGTGATGGAACTTGGCATGGCCGGGCGCGGCGAGCATACCGAAGTGATGCCGTTCCTGGAAACGCAGGTGGCATCCGAATTGTCGGGCAACGTCATCGACCTGTGTCCGGTCGGCGCGCTCACCAGCAAACCGTTCCGCTACAGCGCACGCACCTGGGAGTTGTCGCGCCGTCATTCGATCAGCCCGCACGACAGCCTGGGTTCGAATTTGACCGTGCACGTCAAGGACAACAAGGTGATGCGCGTGTTGCCGCGCGAGAACGAAGACGTCAACGAATGCTGGCTGTCTGATCGCGACCGCTTTTCCTACGAAGGCCTGAATACGGCCGAGCGCCTGACCCAGCCGATGATCAAGCAGGGCGGACAATGGGTCGAGGCCACCTGGCAGGCGGCACTCGAGTTGGTCGCGGACAAGTTGAAAGCCATCCCTGCCGAACAGATCGGTGCACTGTCCACGCCGTATCGTCCGGCGGAAGAACTCTTCCTGCTGCAAAAACTGATGCGCGGCATGGGCAGCGGCAACGTCGACCATCGCCTGCGGCAATCGGATTTTACGCTCGACACCAGGGCACATGGCGGATTCTGGCTGGGCATGCCGGTGACCTACATGTCGCGCCTCAATCGCATGCTGGTGGTGGGCTCGAACCTGCGCAAGGATCACCCGTTGATGGCGCACCGCATCCGCGAATCGGTGCGCTGGTACGGCCAGCTCAATCTCATCAACGCGCATGAGGACGAATTCCTCGGCAAGGTTCACGCCAAGCGCATCGTCGCGCCGTCGCAACTTGCCTCTGCGCTTGCAGGCGTGTGCGTCGCGCTGGCCGAACTGAAAAAACTGCCGGTGCCGGACATCGCCGCGTACGGCGTGGCCGACGACACTGCACGCAAGATGGCCGAGAGCATTTCGGGTGGCGGCCAGGGTTCTTCAGGTGCAGAAGCGCGTGCGGTTTTTCTCGGCAACATGGCGCAGCACCATCCCGGCTATTCGCAAATCCATGCGCTGGCGCAGGAAGTGGCGCAGCTTGCGGGCGCCAGTTTCGGCGTGCTGGGCGAAGCGGCCAACAGCGTCGGCGCGGTGGCCGTCGGCGCGATCCCGGTATGCGGTCCCCTGGGCCAGCCTGCAGTCAAGGGCCTGAATGCACAGCAGATGCTGGCGCAGCCCTTGCGCGCTTATTTGCTGCTGGGGGTCGAAGCCGAACTCGATACCCATGATCCGGTAACTGCGATGGCTAGTATCGACGCTGCCGAATTCGTCGTGGTGATGTCACCCTACAAGGGCAAGTCGCTCGACTACGCCGATGTGCTGCTGCCGATTGCGCCGTGGACCGAAACTTCGGGCACCTTCGTCAACACCGAAGGCCGCGTGCAAAGTTTCAATGCCGTGGTCAAACCGCTCGGCGAAACGCGCCCGGCGTGGAAGGTGCTGCGCGTGCTGGGCAATCTGCTGGGGCTGGCCGGCTTCGATCATAACGATTCGAAAGACGTGTTGCGCGACGCGCTGGGCGACACCCCGACCGGCAATGTGCAGGCCTACCTGAATAATGAAATCAGCGGCGTGCCGGCGACGCCACTACAAGCGTATGAAGGCCTGGAACGGGTGGCCGAAGTGCCGATTTATCAAACCGATGCCGTGGTTCGCCGCTCGTCCTCGCTACAGAGGACGCTCGACGCCGCATTGCCGGTGGCGCGCATGCACAGCCGCCTGATCGCCAAGCTGGGCCTGCAGGAAAACGGTCGCGTCTCGGTGCGCCAGACCGCATCCGCGCTGACCCTGAAAGTGCAGCGCGATGACCTGCTACCCGACAATTGCGTGCGCATCCCCAGCGGCCATCCGCTGACGGCAGGGCTGGGTCCGATGTTCGGGCCGATCACGGCGGAGCCGGTCTGATGGAAGGCGTAGGCATGCACTGGACTGCTGTTCTAACCGTCATCTGGACGCTGATCAAGATCATGCTGCTGGTGGTGCCGCTGATGCTGGGCGTCGCGTATCTTACCTATGCAGAAAGAAAAATCATCGGCTGGATGCAGGTGCGCATCGGTCCCAACCGCGTCGGCCCACTGGGTCTGCTGCAGCCGATTGCCGACGCAGTGAAACTGCTGATGAAGGAAATCATCATTCCTTCCGGCGCCAACAAGGGGCTGTTCATCCTCGGCCCCATCCTCGTCATCGCGCCCGCGCTGGCGGCATGGGCGGTGATTCCGTTTACCGATACGCTGGTGCTCGCCAATATCAACGCCGGATTGTTGTACGTGATGGCGATCACCTCGATGGGCGTCTACGGCGTCATCATCGCGGGCTGGGCTTCCAACTCAAAATACGCCTTCCTCGGTGCGATGCGTTCGGCCGCGCAGATTGTCTCGTATGAAATCGCCATGGGCTTCGCGCTGGTCGGCGTGCTGATGGCGGCGCAGTCGCTCAATCTCACCGACATCGTGCGGGGGCAGGCAGGCGGACTGCACCACTGGTACATCTGGCCGTTGTTCCCGCTGTTCGTGGTGTATCTGATCGCGGGTGTGGCCGAAACCAACCGCGCGCCGTTTGACGTCGCCGAGGGCGAATCCGAAATCGTCGCGGGCTTTCACGTCGAGTATTCCGGCATGGCCTTCGCGGTGTTCTTCCTCGCCGAGTACGCCAACATGATTCTGGTCGCCACGCTGGCCGCTCTGATGTTCCTCGGCGGCTGGCTGTCGCCCTTACCCTTCCTGCCTGACGGCATCGTCTGGTTGCTGCTGAAAGCCGGCTTCGTGCTGTTCCTGTTCCTCTGGTTCCGCGCCACCTCCCCACGCTATCGCTACGACCAGATCATGCGCCTGGGCTGGAAAGTGTTCATCCCCATCACTATCGCCTGGATCGTCGTCGTCGGCGGCATGATGCAGACGCCGTATGGTTATCTCTTCCACTGAGCGCGCCATGAAACGGATCACCCATTTCTTCGGTAGTCTGCTCCTGATCGAGCTGCTGCGCGGCATGGCGCTCACTGGCCGCCACCTGTTCGCGCGCAAAATCACGGTGCAGTATCCGGAAGAAAAAACCCCGCAGAGTCCCAGATTCAGGGGGTTACACGCGCTGCGCCGCTACCCCAACGGCGAGGAGCGCTGCATCGCCTGCAAATTGTGCGAAGCCGTGTGCCCGGCGCTGGCCATCACCATCGAATCGGAGCAGCGTGAAGACGGCACCCGCCGCACCACGCGCTACGACATCGACCTGACCAAGTGCATCTTCTGCGGTTTCTGCGAAGAATCCTGTCCGGTCGATTCCATCGTCGAAACCCGCATTCTCGAATACCACGGCGAAAAGCGCGGCGACCTCTACTACACCAAGCCGATGCTGCTGGCGATTGGCGATCAGTACGAAGCGCAGATCGCGAAGGATCGCGCTGCCGATGCCAGGTTTCGCTGACGAATTGAAATGACTTATACGACCGCGATCTTCTACTTCTTCGCCACCATCCTGGTGTTCGCCGGGTGGCGCGTCATCACCGCACGCAACCCGGTGCATGCCGCGCTGTTTCTGGTGCTGGCCTTTTTCACCGCGGCCGGTTTGTGGATGCTGCTGGAGGCCGAATTTCTCGCCATCACCCTGGTGCTGGTCTACGTCGGCGCGGTGATGGTGCTGTTCCTGTTCGTGGTGATGATGCTCGACATCAACCTGGACAAATTGCGCGAGGGGTTCTGGGATTACCTGCCGCTGGCCGGGTTTGTCTCGGTGCTGCTGGTGATCGAAATGGCGCTGATTCTGGGCAGCCGCCATTTCGGGCTCGAAGTGATGGGCACCCCCTCGCCGCACCCCGCCGATTACAGCAATACCAAGGAACTCGGACGGGTGCTGTACACCGACTATGTGTACGCGTTTGAACTTGCAGCGGTGATCCTGCTGGTGGCGATTGTCGCCGCGATTGCGCTGACGCTGCGCCGCCGCAAGGACAGCAAGTACATTGACCCGGCCGCGCAGGTGAAGGTCAAGCGCAACGACCGTCTGCGCATCGTCAAAATGCAGGCCGTGAAAAAGCCGGAAGCAGGGGAGGGCGGCACGTGATTTCCTTATCGCATTATCTGGTGCTGGGTGCCATCCTGTTCGCCATCAGCGTGCTCGGCATTTTCCTCAACCGCAAGAACGTCATCATTCTGCTGATGGCGATCGAACTGATGCTGCTGGCGGTGAACATGAATTTCATCGCGTTCTCGCATTATCTCGGCGACATCCACGGCCAGATTTTCGTCTTCTTCATCCTCACTGTCGCCGCCGCCGAATCAGCCATCGGCCTGGCGATTCTGGTGGTGCTGTTCCGCAACCTGCACACCATCAACGTCGATGACCTCGACCATCTGAAAGGCTGATGCGGATGGACATGCAGACGCTCTATCTCATCGTGCCGTTGGCGCCGCTGTTCGGCGCGCTGGTCGCGGGCTTGTTCGGCAAGTTGATCGGCCGAACCCTGTCGCACCTCGTCGCCATTGTGGGCGTGGCTGTGTCGCTCTTCGTCTCGGTGCTGGTGTTTCAGGATGTGCTGGCCGGTCACACTTATAACGGGACGGTCTACACCTGGATGGTACTGGGCGATCTGCATCTTGAAGTCGGCTTCCTGATCGATGCGCTGACGGCGATGATGATGCTGGTCGTCACCTTCGTCTCGCTGATGGTGCACATCTACACCATCGGTTACATGCACGACGATCCCGGCTACCAGCGTTTCTTCTCCTATATCTCGCTGTTCACCTTCTCGATGCTGATGCTGGTGATGAGCAACAACTTTCTGCAGTTGTTCTTCGGCTGGGAGGCGGTGGGTCTGGTGTCCTACCTGCTGATCGGTTTCTGGTACACGAAAGAGACGGCGATCTACGCCAACCTCAAGGCCTTCCTGGTCAACCGGGTCGGCGACTTCGGCTTCATTCTGGGTATCGGTCTGGTGCTGGCATGGTTCGGCTCGCTCGACTACGCGACGGTGTTTGCCAAGGCGCCTGAGCTTGCCAGCCAGACCATCACGATCTGGCCCGGCACGTCATGGATGCTGATGAGCGTCATCGGCATCCTGTTGTTCATCGGTGCGATGGGCAAGTCGGCGCAGTTTCCGCTGCACGTCTGGCTGCCCGATTCGATGGAAGGTCCGACGCCGATTTCCGCGCTGATCCATGCGGCGACGATGGTGACCGCCGGCATCTTCATGGTCGCGCGCATGTCGCCGCTGTTTGAATTGTCCGACACCGCCCTGAGCTTCATCATGATCATCGGCGCGATCACCGCGCTGTTCATGGGTTTTCTCGGCATGGTGCAGAACGACATCAAACGCGTGGTGGCGTATTCGACGCTGTCACAGTTGGGCTACATGACGGTCGCGCTCGGCGCCTCGGCGTATTCGGTCGCGGTGTTCCACCTGATGACGCACGCTTTCTTCAAGGCGCTGCTGTTCCTGGCTGCCGGTTCGGTCATCATCGCCATGCACCACAATCAGGACATCCGCTACATGGGCGGCCTCAGGAAATACATGCCGATCACCTGGATCACTTCGCTGATCGGCTCGCTGGCACTGATCGGCACGCCTTTCCTGTCGGGTTTCTATTCCAAGGAAAGCATCATCGAGGCGGCTAAAATGTCGCATCTGCCGGGCGCGGGCTTTGCCTACTTTGCGGTGCTGGCGGGGGTGTTCGTCACTGCGTTCTATTCCTTCCGCATGTATTTTCTGGTGTTCCACGGCAAGGAGCGTTTCCACCAGGGACATGCCCATGGCAACGAACCCGACGCGCACCATGATGATACTCACCATGACCATGGGGGCGGCCACGGCGGCACGCCGCACGAAACGCCATGGGTGGTGACCGGCCCCTTGCTGGCGCTGGCGCTGCCCTCACTGGCAATCGGCTACATGACCATCGAACCGATGCTGTTCGGCGATTTCTTCGGCAACGCGATTTATGTCGCCGACCGCCATCCGGTGATGCACGAGCTCAACCAGGAATTCCACGGCGCGGCGGCGATGGGGCTGCATGCAATCACGACGCTGCCGTTCTGGCTGGCGGTATCGGGGGTCGGGCTGTCGGCGTTCTTTTACCTGATGCGGCCTGACATTCCGGCAGCGATTGCGCGGCGCTTCGCTTTTATTCATCAGCTCCTGCTCAACAAATACTGGTTCGACGAACTGTATAGCTGGCTGTTTGCCAGGGGTGCGCGCCTGATCGGCGGCGGGCTGTGGCGGGGCGGCGACCAGGCGACCATCGACGGCGCGATCAATGGCACGGCGCACTTGATCGAACGCATCTCCCGCCTGGTCAAGGCCTTCCAGTCGGGCTACATCTACCACTACGCGTTTGCCATGCTGATCGGGGTGTTCGCCCTGGTCACCTGGTTCGCGCGGCTCAACTAAATCCTCCCCATGTTCGGACAGTCGATACTCTCTCTCGTCATCTGGATGCCGATCCTGGCCGGGGTGGTCGTGCTTGCCACCGGCTCGGACCGCAATGCAGCACTCGCGCGCTGGGTGGCACTGGCCGGTGCGCTGCTTGGATTGATTGTGGCGATTCCGCTCGTCACCGGCTTCGATACCACCACCTCGGCGATGCAGTTCGTCGAAAATGTGGCGTGGATACCGGCGTTCAACATCCACTACCATCTCGGTGTCGACGGTATTTCGATGCCACTGATCCTGCTCAACAGCTTCATCACCGTGCTGGTGGTCATCGCCGGCTGGCAGGTGATCCAGGACAAGGTCGCGCAATACATGGCGGCATTTCTCATCATGTCCGGCCTCATCAACGGCGTGTTCGCGGCGTTGGATGGCATCCTGTTCTATGTCTTCTTCGAAGGCATGCTGATTCCGCTGTACCTGATCGTCGGCGTGTGGGGCGGACCAAACCGGGTGTATGCCGCGTTCAAGTTCTTCCTTTACACGCTCACCGGTTCGCTGCTGATGCTGGTGTCGATGATCTATCTCTACTTCCAGTCCGGCGGCAGCTTCGACATCCAGACCTGGCACACCACGACGCTGGGGATGACGGCGCAGACGCTGATGTTCTTCGCCTTCCTGCTGGCCTTCGGGGTCAAGGTGCCGATGTGGCCGGTGCACACCTGGCTGCCCGACGCCCACGTCGAAGCACCCACCGGCGGCTCGGTGGTGCTGGCGGCGATCACGCTGAAAGTCGGCGCCTACGGCTTCCTGCGCTTCATCCTGCCGATCCTGCCCGATGCCAGCCGCGAACTGGGATGGTTTGTCATCGCACTGTCGCTGATCGCCGTCGCCTACATCGGCCTGGTCGCGCTGGTGCAGGCCGACATGAAAAAGCTCATCGCCTATTCGTCGATTGCCCACATGGGCTTCGTCACCCTTGGCTTCTTCATGTTCAACCCACTCGGCTGGGAGGGCGGGCTGGTGCAGATGATCTCGCACGGCTTCGTTTCCGCCGCGCTGTTCCTCTGCATCGGCGTCATGTACGACCGCCTGCACTCGCGCCAGATCAAGGATTACGGCGGGCTGGCGAGCAGGATGCCGGTATTCGCCGCGTTCTTCATGCTGTTCGCCATGGCGAATGCGGGCCTGCCCGCCACCAGCGGCTTCGTCGGTGAATTCATGGTCATCATGGCCGCCACCCAGGTCAATTTCTGGTTCGCCTTTGTCGCCGCCACCACGCTGATTCTCGGCGCGGCCTACACCTTGTGGATGTACAAACGCGTGGTGTTCGGCAAGGTCACCAACCCCCACGTCGAGGAGATAAGCGACGTCAACGCGCGCGAAATTCTGATTCTCGCCGTTCTCGCCGCCTGCGTGCTCGGCATGGGCCTCTATCCCAAACCCTTCACCGATGTGATGCATGCGTCGGTGGTTGACCTGTTGGCGCACGTCGCGCAAAGCAAACTTCCGTGAGCGCACGAACATGAGTCCCATCCCAATTCATCTTGGCCAATTCGCCCCCGCGCTGCCCGAAATCTTCGTGCTGGCCATGGTGTCGCTGATTCTGGTGATCGACGCTGCCGTTGACGACAGCAAGCGTTATCTGGCCTATGTGCTGTCGCTGGCCACGCTGGCTGGCGCGGCTTTTCTCACCGTGCGCGACATGTCCACCATGCCGGTGCTGGCGCTGGGCGGGCTTTTCATCGACGACCCGCTGTCGGACGTGCTGAAGCTGTTTCTCTATCCGACCGTCGCGGTGGTGCTGGTCTATTCACGCGACTACCTGCAGGAACGCGGGCTTTACAAGGGCGAGTTCTTCGTGCTCGCCCTGTTCGCGCTGCTGGGCATGATGGTGATGATCTCTGCCAGCCATTTTCTCACGCTGTATCTCGGCCTCGAACTGCTGTCGCTATCCTTGTATGCGATGGTTGCGCTGCAGCGCGATTCCTCGATCGCCACCGAGGCGGCGATGAAATACTTCGTGCTCGGCGCGCTGGCCTCCGGCATGCTGCTGTACGGCATGTCGATGGTCTACGGTGTCACCGGCTCCCTCGCGCTGGGCGAAATCGCCATTGCCCTGCAGGACGGCACCGACCTGCGCATTCCACTGGTGTTCGGTATCGTCTTCATCGTCGCCGGGCTCGCCTTCAAGCTCGGCGCGGTGCCGTTCCACATGTGGGTGCCGGACGTCTATCACGGCGCGCCCACCGCGATGACGCTGTTCATCGGCAGCGCGCCCAAGATCGCCGCCTTCGCCTTCGTGATCCGCATCCTCGGCCAGGGGCTGGAGTCGCAGGTGACCGAATGGCGCGACATGCTGGTGATCCTGGCGGTGCTGTCGATGGCGGTCGGCAACCTTGCGGCGATAGCCCAGACCAACCTCAAGCGCATGCTCGCCTACTCGACCATCTCGCACATGGGCTTCATGCTGCTCGGCATCCTGGCGGGCACACAGAACGGCTACGGCAGCGCGATGTTCTACGTGCTGGTCTACGTGCTGATGAGCCTGGGCGGCTTTGGCATGATCCTGCTGCTGTCGCGCGCCGGCTTCGAGGCCGACCAGCTCGACGACTTCAAGGGGCTGAACCAACGCAGCCCGTGGCTGGCGTTCCTGATGCTGCTGCTGATGTTCTCGATGGCCGGCGTGCCACCCACGGTAGGCTTCTACGCCAAACTGTCGGTGCTGCAGGCCGTGGTCGAACTCGGCTACGTCTGGCTCGCTGTCGCCGCCGTCCTGTTTTCGCTGGTGGGTGCGTTCTACTACCTGCGCATCGTCAAGCTCATGTATTTCGACGCCCCGCACGACACCCGCCCGATCGTCGCCAGCCCCGACACCCGGATGCTGATGTCGGCCAATGGCCTGGCCGTGCTGGCGCTGGGCATCCTGCCGCAGCCCTTGATGGCGGTGTGCGTACACGCCATCGGCGCGTCTTTTTGATCCGGGATTGTGCTAATCAACCCAACAAGCACTCGCGCTGAGTCGGGCTCCCTAACCGTTCGACCTGAGCCTGTCGAATGGCTGCCCGGCCACTAGCGCTAGTCAACATAAACTGAACCAACCCCACTCGAAGCAAGTCTGCTCTGGCGTTGCCTGGCTTTTTGGAACCACTGTGAATTTCTCTACCACCCTGCTATTAATTTTGGCATTTACTACCGCTAACCTGCCGTTTCTTGTCGAGCGCATTTTCTTTGTTGTCCAGCCCAAAACGGGTGACAAGAATATCGCCTGGCGGCTACTGGAACTGGTCGTCATGTTTTTTGTGGTCGGCGGTATCGCCTGGCTGCTCGAAAGCAAATTGGGTGACGTGCATAGGCAGGGCTGGGAGTTCTACGCAGTCAATGCCGCGCTGTTCATAGTGTTTGCCTATCCGGGATTCGTGTACCGATATTTGTGGCGTCGGCGTGGTGGGTAGGCTGTGAAGGAATCAAGAATGAACACCATGGAATTCAAGCTGCGCGGGGAATACGTCGCACTCTGCGACCTGCTCAAGCTTACCGGCATCGCTGACAGCGGCGGGCAGGGCAAACTCATGATCGCCAACGGAGAAGTGACCGTTGACGGCCAGCCCGAAAGCCGCAAGACGGCAAAAATACGGGCGAATCAGACAGTGCGCTGTCTTGGGCAGAGTGTGCTGGTTTTGGCGGGTTAAGCTTTAAAGACCGGGCATGGTTTACGCGGCGCTGCGCTGACAGCAAGCAGAAGAAGCAGCCGCGCGCTCCGATTGCGTGCGTTATCCCCAGACCATTTGGTGGTACTCAGGACCGTTGTCACAGCGGATCACCCGTACCGTCTGCAACGACAGATCGACCTTGATTCCCAATCCCGCACGGTTAAAGTTATCCAGCACACTGAACAGACGGAAGCAGTGGCCTGAATTCAGCCGATCATGCATGAAGTCCATTACGTTTCATCGCAGGCGCGTCCTCAAGGCGGATCACGATTGGCTTGCAAGCTGATCCTGAAACTGCAGCGTGAACAATGCGCCGCCCAAGGTGCTTCTTCCAACACTGATATGTGCACCATGGTTGCGTGCAATCTCTCGAACAATGGATAAGCCCAAACCACTTCCCTGAATGCCTGCACTCTCAGGAGCCCGGTGGAAGCGCTGGAAAATGAGTGGCCATTCTGCTTCCGGAATTCCCGGGCCGCTATCCGCCACGGAGATACTTGGCGGGGAAGCCTGGACAGACACCGTGATGATTCCATTCTCCGGAGTGAATTTGAGCGCGTTCTCCACCAGGTTGCTCATGGCCTCTCTCACCAGGATTGCGTTGCCCTGAACAGGAATCGTCTGTTCATTGCCTTCATACCCCAAGTCGATGTGGCGCGCTGCCGCGATGGCGAGATGGTCTTCAGTCACCTCCTTTGCCAATTCGGAAAGGTCGAACAGCGCAAGGCCATTACCCCTGTTCGCTTCGGAGTGCGCCAGGGCCAGCAGTTGGAGCACCAGATGAGCGAGCCGGGATGCGGCTTCCTGCAGGCGCTTATAGGTAGGTTGTGCACAAGGGCAGGAAGAGGAATTGGATAGGGCCAGGTCTATTTCGGCAGTCAGCGCGGCAAGGGGCGTCTTGATCTGGTGAGCGGCATCGGTAGTGAAACGACGCTGTTCTTCATGGGCCTCCCTTACCCTCAACAGCAGTCCATTGAGCGCAGCAACCATTAACTGAAGCTCACGCGGGGCTTCATGCACAGGGAAATCGTCGAGTTCCTGGGCAGAACGGCTGGCAATGCTTAACCGCAGTTTTTCCAGCGGATGCAGTCCCTGGCGAATACCAAACCAGACCAGGGGCAGTGCAAGAATTAAAATAATACCGTGCGGGATCAGCGTGCCGCGGCTTAGACGCAAGGCCAGCCGGTCGCGCCTGGCCAGGGTTTCAGCCACCAGGATGTGGAAACCTGGAAGTTTTGCATCGCTGCCCTGCAGAACGGCAAGCCGCAACGGCTTGCCCTCCAGAGAAATATAACTGAAGGCCGCACGTTCCTCCTTGCCTGAGAAACGAACCGGCGGTCTCAGACGGACATCGCCAGCCATTAGCACACCTTGGGCATTGTAGATGGCGTAATAGCGCTGATCCCTCGAATCACTCAGAATCAACTCGATGGTTTGGGACTGATCCTGGACGGGTCTGCCATTCCGCAAACTGGACGTATACGACTCCTCAAGATCGTCTGCGACTTCTTCCAATACCAGATCGCGTTCCGCCTCAGCGAGATGAGAGGCGTTGCGGTAGGTCGAATATGCGCCCAGAGCCAACAGGACAAGCAAAGGAATAAACAGCCAGGCCAGCAGCTTGCGGGTTAACGAAGCGCTCTGGTGCCCGGATTCAGTCAGAGTGGCCATCCGCAGCCTCGATCACATAGCCTAGCCCGCGTACGGTCCGGATGTTAATCCCTTCCGGTTCCAGCTTCTTGCGCAGCCGGTGAATGTAGACCTCGATCGCGTTCGATCCGATGGTCATATCCCAACTTGAAATGGCGGATGTCAGGGCCTTGTTGGAGATCACTTTCCCTGCCCGATGCAACAGACTGGACAAGACCTCACGCTCACGGCTGGTGAACTCGACCTCCCTGTCCCCCACAAAAACCTGCTGGGTGGTGGTATCGAATGAGAGCTTGCCCAACTCCAGACGCGCCGATGTCGCACCGCCATAATGGCGCCGCACAAGCACGCGCAAGCGAGCTTGCAGTTCGTCAACGGCGAAGGGCTTGGGCAGATAGTCGTCCGCCCCGGAATCCAGTCCCGCCACCCGGTCGGCTATCGCATCACGGGCGGTCAGGATCAAGACTGGCAGATGACTTCCGCGCTTGCGCAGCCGCCTGAGCACTTCCAGTCCATCCAGGCGTGGAAGCCCCAGATCCAGAATCAGCGCATCATAATTTTCCATCGTCAAGGCAAGATCGGCAGCCATTCCATCGCTCACCCAATCCACACTGTAGCCCTCCTGCTTGCAGATGCGCGTAAGCAGTTCTGCAAGCGCGGTGTCATCTTCAGTCAGCAGGATGCGCATCTGATCGTTCAGGATGTAAGGAGATTGAAAGCCATTCTAGAGCAATCTGTCGCAATCCAAACTGGAAGCGGAACCCAAGCCGGTTCTCAAATGCAATCCCATGCTCCCACACAAGCTTGATACCCGTGATCACTCCCCAAACGCTGAAACGGAGTGGATGACGCTCGCGAAGGAGCCGAGGCAAGCGTTCACCGAAAAAGGCCGCTTTGCCAGAACATCGCGCCACTCGCTGCCCAGTATGACGATTGTCATTCCGTGTTTCAACGAAGCGGTGAATCTGAACCGCCTTTTGCCGCAGTTGAAAGAGACGCTGGAAACCTTGATCCCGAACTGGGAGGTGATCCTGGTGGACGATGGCAGCCATGACCATACTCCCGAGCTGTTTGAGTTCTGGTCGCGCCAACCGGGGTTCCACGCCATCCAGTTGTCGCGCAACTTCGGCAAGGAAGCGGCACTCACCGCGGGTCTGGAAGCCGCCAGTTGCGAAGTGACGGTGATGATGGACGCCGACCTGCAGCATTCCCCCGAGCTTATCCCCACCATGCTGGCGCAATGGCAGAAGGGCTATGACGTGGTGTCCGCCGTGCGTGAACACCGGAAGGACGAAGGCTTGCTAAAACGCCTTGGCAGCAGATGGTTTTATCGTTTGGTGAATGCCGGCGGACGTTTCCGGGTTCCTGCTGATGCCGGTGACTTCCGGCTAATGGACAGGACAGTGGTCAAGGCCCTGCTGGCGCTGCCGGAGAGAAACCGTTTCATGAAGGGCTTGTATGCCTGGGTGGGCTTCAGTACCACAGAAGTCCCTTATGTGCCGGAAGCCCGCGGCAGCGGTCGGAGCGCGTTCAATCTCTGCCGTCTTGTCGGGCTGTCCATTGACGGATTAACCGCCTTCACCACCTGGCCTCTGCGTGTTGCAAGTCTGATTGGGCTTGCGCTGGCCTTGCTTGCTTTTTCCTACGGCGGCTATCTCGTCATTGAATATCTGCTGAATGGTCACCCTGTTGCCGGCTGGACCACCATCGTGGTTGGGTTGATGCTGTTTTCCGGGATCCAGCTCATCGGTCTCGGCGTCCTGGGCGAGTATGTGAGCCGCATCTTCGAGGAGGTCAAAGGGCGTCCATTGTATGTGGTCAGGCATCACGCCGGGCGGGGTTTGCGGGAGGAGCGGCGATGACCTCGGGGTGGACCAAACGCGATGCCGGCCTGTTCCTGCTTGCGCTTGCCTGGCTTGCCATGACCATGGGGGTCAGGCCGCTGGCATTGCCGGATGAGGGGCGCTATGTGGGCGTGGCCTGGGAAATGCTCACCTCCGGAAACTGGCTATACCCCACTCTGGACGGCCTGCCATTTTTTCACAAGCCGCCGCTCTTTTACTGGATCGCTGCCGCCAGCCTGAGCCTGTTCGGCACGCACGAATGGGCGAGCCGGCTCCCCTCCCTGCTGGGAGCGGGCATTGCGGTTTTCACTCTTTATGGCTTCGCGCTTCGGCAATCAGGAAAGATTGTCGCCCGCTGGGTCATGCTGATCCTTGTGACTCAGCCCCTGTTCTTCGGCGGTGCGCAGTTCGCCAACCTCGACATGCTGGTGGCGGGATTCATCAGTGCGACGGTGGTCCTCGCGGCTGAAGCCGCGCTTAACGCCAACCGCGGGAAAGCGTATCGCGAATTGCTGGCGGGGGCCTATTTTTGTGCAGCGCTCGGCATCCTGTCCAAAGGCCTCATTGGCATTGTGCTGCCTGGATTGGTCATCGTCATCTGGCTAGCCTGGAACCGCCGCCTGGCCCTGCTGCGCCAACTGATCTGGCTGCCTGGACTGGTGTTATTCGCTCTTGTGGCCGTGCCGTGGTTCGTTGCCATGCAGGCACGGTTCCCGGAGTTTTTGAATTACTTTTTTATCTACAATCATTTTCAGCGTTTTACCGAAAGTGGTTTCAACAATCCCATGCCCTTCTGGTTCTACCTGCCGGTGATCCTGATCGGCATCCTGCCCTGGTCTTACTGGCTGCTCGCAAGCTCGAAGCACGCGCCACTGGAGGCTGAGGATCGACCGAGTATCCGCTCCCTCATGTGGGTCTGGCCCGCAGTGATTGTCGGCTTCTTCTCCATTCCTTCGTCCAAACTGGTGGGCTATATCTTGCCCGCCGTGCCGCCCCTGGCTTACCTGATAGCAAATGCCCTGCGAAACAAAGGGCTGGATTCGGAAAGTCTGCCGCGTGCTGTGAAAGCGTTTGCGGCCACTGCCGCCCTTGTCTGCCTGTCTGCGATTCTGGCCAGTACCTTTTTCAACACCAAGTCAGACGAAAATCTGGCCGGCCTCATAGCCGCTCAACGTCAACCTGGGGAGCCGATCGTGTTCCTGAAAAACCAATTCTTCGATATCCCCTTTTATCTGGGACTACGCGAACCGGTCAGAATTTTTGATGACTGGGATCTGACCAATGGCCCCCAACACGATAACGGGCGCAAGGCGCTGTATGACGCGGGCAAGTTTGACCCTGTCAGGGCGAGGGAACTCCTGCTCGACGACTCGCGGCTCGCTCAGACCCTCTGTGCCCAGCCCACCACATGGATTGTCGGGCCGAAAGGTTCTGATCATGGATATTCTTTACTGCGACAGATTCAACCCGTGTCGACGCAGAAATATGCAACCGTCTGGAAAGTCTCGCGGACTGCAGTGGCGGCTAGGGGACTATGCCCTGAAACGCCCATCGTTGGCTCAACAGATAAGTGAGAGCCGCCACCAATACGAGTATCACCGCGAGCAGAAAGTAATAGGGCAGCGGGCTGATGGACAAGAGAATCGCATAGGAAGATTCATTGATGGCAAATCCTGCTGCCGAGAGCAGAAAAAATCGCCGGGCTGAGCGCAAGAGTGGTGCCGCATGATCGGAGAAGGTGAGTAAATAGTGGCCTCCATACGACACGCCGAAGGCGCACAGCCAGCCGATTACGTTTGATTTGAGCGGGGTCAGTGCCAGCTTTTCCACGAAGGTGATGACCGTGAGGAAATGTATGAGGGCTGCTGTACTGCCCACCAGTATGAAGAGGAGACTGCGACGATGGAGGAAGGACATGATGAGTCCGCTAAGGGCAAGCTTCAGACATTGTACGGGATGACTATTGCGCGACAAGAAGCACCCTTGCTCAACAGACGAACGGTCTCTGTATGTGTGGACGATTACGGGTTGCATGAGGGGATCAATCAGGCGGCACTTAACCTGGCCAGATTGGGACGCATTTCTGCGATCAGCTGTCTGGTCGATGGTCCAGCTTGGCTTTCGGGCGCGAATGCTCTAAAAGAGCACGCAGCCCATGTTGAAATTGGCCTGCATCTCAATTTCACTGAAAACTTTGGCAAGAATCTCTTTAACCAGCCATTGCCCAAGTTGATTCTTTCGGCTTACACATACAGGTTGAATCATTCTGACCTCATGCGGGAAATTCAGCAGCAGCTGGCAGCTTATGAGTCATCGATGGGCCGCAAGCCGGATTTCATTGATGGCCACCAACATGTCCATCAATTGCCCTGCATTAGAGCAGCTCTGCTTGAAGTTCTGGATAATTATTATCCCTCGCAAAAGCCCTGGATAAGGGCAAGTTGTCCCCCTGAGAATTATGCGAATTCAAATCTGCCACCCGCAATCAAATTCAAATCGAAACTGATCGGTTTTCTCGGGGCGTCTGCATTGAGCAGCCTTGCCAAGCGGCATGGCTACAGCCAAAACCGCCATCTCCTTGGCGTCTACGGTTTTGACGTGTCAGAAAAACTGTATCTTGATCTGCTGCAGTCATGGTTGCAGGGCGCGATGGATGGTGATGTGCTTATGTGCCATCCATCTTTGGACGGCCATTGGAATGATCCGCTATTGAAAGCCCGCTGGAATGAGTACAGAGTGCTTTCGGGAGAGGCTTATTCAACATTGGCAGAATGGGCAGAAGTCGAAATCGGAACCCTGTCAGCACGCAAGTCCGAGATTGGCCTGGGCAGCGATCAATACTTGTCCGGCAATCCCACGTGAATCAGTCTCGCGATGGCTTAAGAAAGCACTCTACTTCTGACTTCAGCTAATTTACGGGGGATCACCCTGGCCTCATAAATGCGCCGTCAGTGCATAGTTCATATCCGTGCCGCATTTGGCGGCAAGCGTGTCGGAATCGAACTCTGTCGTGTATTGACGTAAAACCTTCTGCGCACCAAGAACATCGGCCTGCTATGAGCAGTCCTTTCTGAAAAGATCGACACGGATGGGCATGTGAAAATTTGCGCCACTGGGTGACAGGTGATGGCTGAATTTCGAACGCACAGCATCGTAAAGCGCCGGCGACAAGGTGTGATCGGTATGAGTCACCTTGAGAATCTGGTTTTCGAACTGACTGAAATTTTCGAAGTGCATCGGTTGCAGAAAAAACTTCTGCACCACCAGGGACAGCCGGTGCGTTGAAACAGCTTTGACCTCCGCAGCAAAAGCGGCCTCCCTTACCGATTTTTCGTCGTGGAACATCCTCAGGATTTCGTTGAAATCCCCGGCATAAACGGGTTCCGAAATATAAGCCACGCCACCTGGTTTCAATACCCTGCGGATCTCCGAGAATGTGTCGTCCATCAGTTCGATTGGCACGTGGTGCAGGGACTTGAACATCAAAACGATATCGAAACTGGAGTCTGCCGCCGGGATGTTTTCAGCCCCGCCATACTCGAATCTGACATTGTCGGGTTCCCCGGCCGCCTGATTATTCGCGAGTTGTGTGGAGTCCACTTCCAGCGCGAGAACCGAGGCGGCATGTTGGGCAACCAGGCGGGTCTTGTCCGCCTTCCCGCAGCCGAGCTCAACCACCCTGGCGCCGGGCAGGGACAGGAGTTCATTGATGATTTCCCACTCGTCAGAAACGAGGCTGACATCCGAGTCCGCAATACGCATTTCGTTCTGGTTCATGTCAACACCCTTATGTGGAATTCCGGCTTGAAGTGCCTCGCTTGATTTGAAGAATTGCTGACGCCAACGGTCGGCCGGACCAGGCCCATGGTGTCGATCCTGTCGTTCGGATGACGCTTGTTCAGAAGCGTCTTACAAAAAACAGAAGGTATAGCGGCCGGAATCAAACTCCACTGCCAGCCGCGCGCCGCGATTCAGCGCATAGTCCCACGACCCTTTGGTGGCGCAGCCTTCGTGGCATTCGCTCACCCCGGCCGGCGATTCGAGATCGCGTTCACGGTCGTACCAGCTCAAGAGCATGGTGTCTTCGTCCAGCTGCTGCCGGGCGACGGCCGTCGCCAGCTTGAGCGCAGCGTTGAAGTCGAGGCCGAGTTCGGCGGTGTCGAGACGCAGCGTTTTCATGGTGACGTATCGGTCAGCGCTTTCAAGGCATAGAGCATATCCAGCGCTGCTTTCGGCGTGAGCGTGTCGGGGTCGAGTTCGCGCAACTGGTCAAGCGCGGGATGCGGCGGCGGCACGTCGTTGGGGAGGTGGGCCGCGAACAGGTCGCCCTGCGGGCCGGGCTGCAGTTGCGCGTCCTCGAGCTCGCGCAGGTGACGGCGCGCCGCGTGGATGACCGGGCTGGGCACGCCGGCCAGACGGGCGACCTGGATGCCGTAGCTTTGCGAGGCCGGGCCTTCTTCCACCGCGTGCAGGAACACCAGATCGGCACCATGTTCCTTGGCATCAAGGTGCACGTTGGCGAGTTGCTTGAATTCATTGGCGAGCTGGGTCAACTCGAAATAGTGGGTGGCGAACAGGGTGAACGCGCGGGTGGCGCTGACCAGATGGCGCGCCACCGCCCAGGCCAGCGCGAGGCCGTCGAAGGTCGAGGTGCCGCGCCCGATTTCGTCGAGCAGGACGAGACTGTTGGCGCTGGCGTTGTGCAGGATGTGCGCGGTTTCGGTCATTTCGACCATGAAGGTCGAACGTCCGCCGGCGAGATCATCCGACGCGCCGATGCGGGTGAAGATCTGGTCGATGTCGCCGATCTTCGCCGCGCTGGCGGGGACCCACAGGCCGCAGCAGGCCAGCAGCGTGATCAGCGCCGCCTGCCGCATGTAGGTCGATTTGCCGCCCATGTTGGGGCCGGTGATCAGCAGCATCTGCCGTGCGCGGGTGAGTTGAACGTCGTTGGGGATGAAATGAGCCACTTGCGCTTCGACCACCGGATGGCGCCCCGCGCGGATGACGATGCCGGGTTCGCTGATGTATTCGGGGGCGTTGAGCTTGAGCGTGCCTGCGCGCTCGGCCTGGCTTGCCAGCACGTCGACTTCGGCCAGTGCCGCCGCCACTTCCAGCAGCGCGGAGACATGCGGCGTCAGCGATTCCAGAAGTGCCTCGAACAGCGCTTTCTCGCGCGCCAGCGCGCGCTCCTGTGCCGACAACGCCTTGTCCTCGAAGGCTTTCAGCTCCGGCGTGATATAGCGCTCGGCGTTTTTCAGCGTCTGGCGGCGGCGGTAATCGTCGGGGACGTTTTCTGACTGGACACGGCTGACTTCGATGTAGAAGCCGTGCACCTTGTTGTATTCGACTTTGAGGGTGCCGATGCCCGAGCGCGCGCGTTCACGCGTTTCCAGCTCCAGCAGAAACGCCCCGGCGTCGCGGGTCAGCGCACGCAACTCGTCGAGATCGGCGTCGTAGCCGTCGGCGATGACGCCACCTTCGCGCAGCACGCTGGCAGGCTCGGGCTGGATGGCGCGGGCGAGCAGCGTGTGCAGATCGGGGCGCGCGGCGAGCGCGGTTTGCAGTGCGGTCAGGCGCGCGCGATCATCGGGCAACAGCGCGGCAAGCTCTGGCAACTGCGCCAGCGTGTCGCGCAGGCCGGAGAGATCGCGTGGACGCGCATTCTTCAGCGCGATGCGTCCGCTGATGCGTTCGACATCGGCGCAGCTTTTCAGCAAACGGGTGAGGGCGGCGGCGGTTGCCAACTGTTCGGCCAGTACGCCGATGGCATCGCGCCGCCGGGTCAACACCATGCGGTCACGCAACGGATGATGCAGCCAGTGGCGCAACAGGCGCGTGCCCATGCCGGTGGCGGTGGTGTCGAGCACCGACAGCAGGGTGGGCGACGCTTCGCCGCGCAGGGTTTCGGTGAGTTCCAGATTGCGCCGGGTAGCCGCGTCGAGCTGGACGAAATCGCTGTCGCGCTCGGCATGAATGGCCTGGATATGCGGCAGCGCAGTGCGTTGGGTGGTCTGGATGTAATCGAGCAGGGCGCCTGCGGCGGCGATGGCCAGCGGCAGGTCGGCCACACCGAAACCGGTCAGATCGCGGCTGCCGAATTGCTGTGCCAGCCGGGTCTGCGCGCCGCCCGGGTCGAACTGCCACGGCGCCAGCCGGCGCACTGCGCAAGGGGCACCGTTGAACGCATACTCATCGGGCGCCAGGATTTCCGCCGGCCGCACCCGAGCCAGCAGGGCGGGCAGGGCGGTCGCGTTGATTTCACTTACCTGGAACCGTCCGGCAGCCAGATTGAGCCAGGCCACGCCTACCGTCTCTGCACCTGGTGCTGTATTAACCATGCCGGGGGCTGTATCAACCCTGCCAGGGGCGATGGCCAGAATCAGCGTGTCGCGTGTTTCATCCAGCAGGCCGGAATCGGTCAGCGTGCCCGGGGTGACGATGCGTGCCACCTGACGGTCGACCGGCCCCTTGCTGGTGGCGGGATCGCCCACCTGCTCGGCAATCACCACCGACTCGCCCAGTTTCAGCAAGCGCGCCAGGTATTGGTCGGCACTGTGATACGGCACGCCGGCCATCTTGATCGGAGACCCGGCCGATGCGCCGCGCGTGGTGAGCGTGATGTTGAGCAGACGCGACGCTTTTTCCGCGTCATCGAAAAACAGCTCGTAAAAATCGCCCATGCGGTAGAACAGCAGCATGTCGGGATGCTGCGCCTTGATGCCTAGATACTGCTGCATCATCGGCGTGTGGGCGGCGGTCTCCTTACTGCTGAGCATGGGCGCTTGGGCTGGAATCAGACTTTCAGTTCGGGCGGCAAATGGGGCGCAAGTATTTGCAGTATCTGCGAGAAAATTTTCGGGGTAGCGGCGACGATGTTGCCGGATTCGAGAAAGCCTTCATCGCCCATGAAGTTGCCGACCAGGGCGCCGGATTCCTGCGCGATCAGGCTGCCGGCGGCGAGGTCCCAGGGTTTCAGGTGCATTTCCCAGAAGCCGTCATAGCGGCCGCACGCGACGTAGCACAGGTCGAGTGCGGCGGAGCCGGGACGACGCAGGCCGGAGGTGGCGCGCATCATGTCGCGGAACATGTTGAGGTAGGCCTCGGCGTAGCTGAAATCGGTGTAGGGGAAGCCGGTGCCGATCAGGCATTCGCTCAATTTGTTGCGTTTGCTGGCGCGGATGCGTCGGTCGTTGAGCATGGCGCCGCGGCCGCGGCTGGCGGTGAAGAGTTCGTTGCGCGCGGGATCGTAGACAACGGCCTGGGTGATCTGGCCTTTATGCTTCAACGCGATGGAAACCGAATACTGTTGCAGGCCGTGAAGGAAATTGGTGGTGCCGTCGAGCGGGTCGATGATCCACTGATAGTCCTCATTGTTCCTGGCGTCGGCCGAGCCAGACTCCTCTGCTAAAATCCCGTGGTTTGGGTAAGCATCGAGCAGGGTGTCGATGATAGCGCGCTCGGCCATTTGATCGACCTCAGTCACATAATCGCGATCCTGCTTGCTGCGCACGGTGAGCTGGTCGAGGTCGAGCGAGGCGCGATTGATGATCGCCCCGGCTTTGCGGGCGGCTTTCACCGCCGTATTGAGCATGGGATGCATGATGTCGGCTACAAATTCAAAGAACGAACCGCTATTTTACTTGATGTATGACCTTAGCTGACCCGAAACTTCTTGCCAATATTCGCGTGGTGCTGACCCGTACCAGCCATCCCGGCAATATCGGCGCCGCGATGCGGGCGATGAAGACGATGGGGCTGTCGCAGCTTGTTCTGGTTAGCCCCGCCATTTTTCCCAATAGCCAGGCCGATGCGATGGCGGCAGGCGCAACCGACCTGCTGGCGCAGGCCAGGGTGTGCGCGACGCTGGCCGAAGCGCTGGCCGACACCACGCTGGTGTTGGGCGTGTCGGCACGCCGCCGCGATATCGTGGCCGAGGTGCTGACCCCGCCCGAAGCTGCGACCCGCTTGTTGACCGAAGCGCAGGTGGCGCCGGTGGCGCTGGTATTCGGCAACGAAACCAGCGGCATGTCGAACGAGGAACTGAGCCTGTGCCAGGGGCTGGTGACGATCGCCGCCAATCCGGATTACAGCTCGCTCAATCTCGCGGCGGCGGTGCAAGTGCTGAGTTATGAAATTCGTCAGGCCTGGCTTGAGCATGCGAACTGGCCGACGCCCGAAATGGATGCGGCGACGGGGGACGAAGTGGAACGGTTTTACGCCCATCTTGAAACCACGTTAGTCGAGCTGGACTTCCTCAACCACGGCTCGCCCGGCAAGCTCATGCTGAAGTTGCGCTGGCTGTTTGCGCGCACCCGGTTGGCAAAAGAAGAAGTCAATATCCTGCGCGGGATTCTGACTGCCGCGCAGGCGGCGAAGCGAGCGGCACGCCAGGCTCAGAATAGTTGACTAAATTACTCGGAAAAAGCATCCTTCACCGCATGAGCCTTTTTAGCCATCTCAGGGAAGACATTGCCGTGGTGTTCGACCGCGATCCGGCAGCGCGCTCGACCTTCGAAGTCGTCACCACTTATCCCGGCTTCCATGCCATCGTCATCCATCGCCTGGCGCACGCCCTGTGGGGCGCGGGATTCAAATGGCTGGCGCGCTTCACCTCGCATATCAGCCGCTGGCTCACCGGTATCGAAATCCATCCCGGCGCCACCATCGGCCGCCGCGTGTTCATTGACCACGGCATGGGCGTGGTGGTGGGCGAAACCGCCGAAATCAGCGACGACTGCACGCTCTATCACGGGGTGACGCTTGGCGGCACCTCGTGGAACAAAGGCAAGCGCCATCCCACCCTCATGCCCGGCGTGGTGGTGGGGGCGGGCGCCAAGATACTCGGTCCCATCACCATCGGCGCCAACGCCCGCATCGGCTCCAACGCCGTGGTGGTGAAGGACGTGCCGGACAACGCCACGGCAGTGGGCATTCCGGCGCGCATCCTCGACAGCACCGCCGAAAAGCAGCGCCAGCAGAAAATGGAAAACCTGGGACAGCAGGCGGAAAAACTGGGCTTTTCGGCCTATGCCATTTCGGCCGACATGAATGATCCGGTGGTGAAGGCGATCCATGGCCTGATCGACCATTCCGCCCATATTGATCACCGGCTGGAGCTGATTCTGGCGCAGTTGCAGAAACTGGGTGCGGAAATGCCGGCCGGACAGGACAAGCCGGATGATTTCGACCCGAACTATCTGAATAAAATAGTTGACTAAAACACTAGGTTAAGGAATAGTTGACCAAATTGCTCGGGAATTTTATAGTTCGGGCGAACAACAGGAGAATGAGTCATGAGGTTGACTACAAAAGGTCGCTTCGCTGTCACAGCCATGCTGGATCTGGCACTGCGCGGCGGCAAGAATCCGGTGACACTGGCCGGCATCAGCGAGCGACAGGATATATCCCTGTCGTATCTGGAACAGCTGTTCAGCCGTTTACGTCGGCATGAACTGGTCGAGAGCGTGCGCGGCCCGGGGGGCGGTTATTTTCTCGCCAGGCCCATCGCTGAGGTCAGCGTAGCCGACATCATTCGCGCGGTGGACGAACCGATCGACGCGACTCAATGCGGCGGCAAGGAAAACTGCCACGATGAACACCGTTGCCTGACCCACGACTTGTGGATGGGACTCAACGCCCACATTTACGATTATCTGGACAACGTCAGCCTCGCCACGCTGGTAGCCAGGCAGGACGAATGCAAGCAAAAAGTGCTGCAGGATCGCCGCGCATCGAAGATGACGCTGGCAGCCTGACTTTACACTAGGCGAATTTGGATTCATCTATTAAGGCAACGCAATGAAAACACTGTACTTTGACTACTCTGCCACCACTCCGGTCGATCCCCGCGTGGCGGCCAAGATGATTCCCTATCTGACCGAGCACTTCGGCAACCCCGCCTCGCGCTCGCATCCCTATGGCTGGGAAGCCGAAGCCGCGGTGGAAGAGGCGCGTGGCCAGATCGCTGCGCTGGTCGGTGCCGACGCCAAGGAAATCGTGTTCACCTCCGGCGCCACCGAATCGAACAACCTCGCCATCAAGGGTGCGGGGCACTTCTATTCCGGCACCAAGGGCAAGCACATCATCACCGTGCGCACCGAACACAAGGCGGTGCTCGACACCGTGCGTGAAATGGAGCGCCAGGGCTTCGAGGCGACCTATCTGAATGTGCAGGAAAACGGCCTGCTCGACCTCGACGCCTTCCGCGCCGCGATCCGTCCTGACACCGTGCTGGCCTCGGTGATGGCGGTCAACAACGAGATCGGCGTGATCCAGGACATCGAGGCCATCGGCAGGATCTGCCGCGAAAAGGGCGTGATCTTCCACGTCGACGCGGCGCAGGCCACCGGCAAGATGCCGATCGACCTGAGCAAGCTGCCGGTCGACCTGATGTCGTTCTCCGCACACAAGACCTACGGCCCCAAGGGCATCGGCGCGCTGTACGTGCGCCGCAAGCCGCGCATCCGCCTGGAAGCGCAGATGCACGGCGGCGGCCACGAGCGCGGCATGCGCTCGGGCACCCTGGCCACGCACCAGATCGTCGGCATGGGCGAAGCCTTCCGCATCGCCCGTGAAGAAATGGCGACCGAGAACGAGCGCATCCGCATGCTGCGCGACCGCCTCTACAACGGTCTCAAGGATATCGAGGAAGTGCATCTGAACGGCGACGTGGATCAGCGCGTGCCGCACAACCTCAACGTCAGCTTCAACTTCGTCGAAGGCGAATCGCTGATCATGGCGATCAAGGATCTGGCGGTATCAAGCGGTTCCGCCTGCACCTCGGCCAGCCTGGAGCCGTCCTACGTGCTGCGTGCGCTCGGCCGCAGCGACGAACTGGCGCACAGCTCGATCCGCTTCTCGATCGGCCGCTTCACCACCGAAGCGGAAGTCGATTACGCCATCAAGCTGCTGCATGAAAAGATCGGCAAGCTGCGCGAGCTTTCCCCTCTGTGGGAGATGTTCAAGGAAGGCGTCGATTTGAATTCCGTGCAGTGGGCTGCACACTGATATTGAAGTAAAGGAGAACCATCATGTCCTACAGCGATAAAGTACTCGATCATTACGAAAACCCCCGCAACGTCGGGTCCTTCACCAAGGACGACGAAGGCGTCGGCACCGGCATGGTGGGCGCGCCCGCCTGCGGCGACGTGATGAAGCTGCAGATCAAGGTCGGCGCCGATGGCCGCATCGAAGATGCCAAATTCAAAACCTACGGCTGCGGCTCGGCTATTGCTTCATCGTCGCTGGTGACCGAATGGGTCAAGGGCAAGACGCTCGACCAGGCGATGGAAATCAAGAACACCGCCATCGCCGAGGAACTCGCGCTGCCGCCGGTGAAAATCCATTGCTCGATTCTGGCTGAAGACGCGATCAAGGCTGCGGTCGCCGATTACAAGCAGAAAAAAGGTCTGGAGTAAGCGTCATGGCGGTCACCCTGTCTGAGCGCGCGGCGCAGCACATCGGCAACTTCCTCGCCAAACGCGGCAAGGGTGTCGGCATTCGCCTCGGCGTCCGCACCACCGGCTGCTCCGGCATGGCTTACAAGCTGGAGTTTGCCGATGCGGCGCCGGAAGGCGACGAGGTCTTCACCAGCCATGGTGTGACCGTGTTCGTCGACCCGAAAAGCCTGGCTTACATCGATGGCACCGAGCTCGACTACACCCGCGAAGGCCTCAATGAAGGCTTCAAGTTCAATAATCCGAACGTGAAGAATGAGTGCGGGTGCGGGGAATCGTTTAACGTTTAAGGGGTCAGGGGTCGGGATTCAGGGGTCAGGGCTCTTGTGCGGCCTTAGGCCGCGTTTTGATAAATAACGCGCAGTACAAAGCCCCCTGAATCCTGACCCCTGAATCCTGGTCCCTGAAAATGGATTTCACCCAAACCCACTTCGCGCTATTCGGCCTGCCGCAATCGTATGCGCTCGACCGCAATCAGCTCGACGCGGCCTACCGCGAACTGCAGAATACGGTGCATCCGGACCGCTTCGCCGCGCAACCCGAAGCCGAACAGCGGGTGGCGATGCAATGGGCGACGCAGGTGAACGAGGCCTATCAGACGCTCAAGCATCCGGTGAGCCGCGGCGTGTATCTGTTGCGATTGCAGGGCATCGACGCGCTCGACGCCAGCAACACCAAAATGGCGCCGGCTTTCCTGATGCAGCAGATGGAATGGCGCGAGGCGATCGAGGAGGCGCGCGCCGCAAAAAGCATCGTGGCGCTGGATGCCTTGTCCGATGATTTGCGCGCGACGCACCGTCGCATCGAGACGCAGCTCGCCGAACTGATCGATGCGGCAAAGGATTACAACGGCGCGTGCGAAACGGTGCGCCAGTTGCGATTCATGGACAAGCTCATCGCTGAGGTTGGCGACGTGTACGAAGAACTCGAAGGCTGAGAAGAGAAGACTGAACGCATGGCTCTGTTGCAGATTTCCGAACCCGGCATGTCCAGCGCCCCGCACCAGCATCGGCTGGCGGTGGGGATTGATCTGGGCACGACCAATTCGCTGGTGGCCACGGTGCGTTCCGGCCTCTCGATGGTGCTGGACGACGCAGCGGGACATTCGCTGCTGCCTTCGGTGGTGCGTTACCGCGCCAGCGGTGATGTGGAGGTAGGATATCCCGCGCAGTCCGCGCAGAATCACGACCCCCACAACACCATCGTGTCGGTGAAGCGCTTCATGGGGCGCGGGCTCTCAGACATCGACGACATCTCCGGCCTGCCGTATCGCTTTGTCGATGCGCCCGGCATGGTGCAGTTGAAAACCGCCGCCGGCGTGAAAAGCCCGGTCGAGGTCTCGGCCGAAATCCTGAAAGTCCTGCGTCTGCGTGCCGAAGCGGCGATGGGCGGCGAACTCGTCGGCGCGGTCATCACTGTGCCCGCCTATTTCGATGACGCGCAGCGCCAGGCCACCAAGGACGCCGCACAACTGGCTGGTTTGAATGTGCTGCGCCTGCTGAACGAGCCGACCGCCGCTGCGATCGCCTACGGGCTCGATAACGCGTCCGAGGGCGTGTACGCGGTGTACGACCTGGGCGGCGGCACCTTCGATATTTCCATTCTCAAACTGTCCAAAGGTGTATTCGAGGTGCTGTCCACCCACGGCGACTCCGCGCTGGGCGGCGACGATTTCGATCAGCGCGTGTTCTGCTGGATGGTCGAGCAAGGCCGTTTCCAGCCGCTTTCGGCGGGCGACATGCGGCTGCTGTTGACCAAGGCGCGCGATGCCAAGGAGGCGCTGACCGAACACACCGAGGTGCGCGTCACCGCCGTGCTGTCGACCGGTGAAATGATGGATGCGACGCTGACCCAGACTGCCTTCAACGCCATGACCGCGAGCCTGGTCAGCAAGACCCTGGCGCCCACCCGCAAGGCACTGCGCGACGCCGGGCTTGCCGTGGACGAGGTGAAGGGCGTGGTGATGGTCGGTGGTTCGACGCGCATGCCCTGCATCCGCCAGGCGGTGGCCGACTTCTTCAAACAGACGCCGCTGACCAACCTCGACCCCGACAAGGTGGTCGCGCTCGGCGCCGCCATGCAGGCCGATGTGCTGGCAGGCAACCGCGCGGGTGACGACTGGTTGCTGCTCGACGTGATTCCGCTGTCGTTGGGCCTGGAAACCATGGGCGGGCTGACCGAGAAGGTCATCCCGCGCAACACCACGATTCCTACCGCACGGGCGCAGGAATTCACCACGTTTAAAGATGGCCAGACCGCGATGAGCGTGCATGTGCTACAGGGCGAACGCGAACTGGCCTCCGATTGCCGCTCGCTGGCGCGCTTCGAACTGCGCGGCATTCCGCCGATGGTGGCGGGTGCGGCGCGCATCCGTGTCACCTTCCAGGTCGACGCCGACGGCCTGCTGTCGGTGGCGGCGCGCGAGCAGAGCACCGGCATCGAGGCCAGCGTGCAGGTCAAGCCCTCGTATGGCCTGGGCGACGAAGACATCACCCGCATGCTGAAGGATGCCTTCACCCACGCCAAGGACGACATGTACGCGCGTGCGCTGAACGAGCAGATCGTCGATGCGCAGGGTCTGATCGCTGCTACCCGTGCGGCCATGGCGGAAGACGGCGTGCTGCTCGATGCAGCCGAAACGGTGGCGATCGAATCCAGCATCGCCGCCCTTGAAAAACTGATGACGGGCTCCGATCATCAGGCCATCAAGCGCGGCATCGAGGCGCTGAATGCGGTCACCACCGAATTCGCCCAGCGCCGCATGGATCAGAACGTGCGCCGGGCGATGGCCGGGCAAAAACTGGAAACCTTTGGTTGAGCGGATTGAAGCCATCATGTTGAACGACGATTTCATCGAATCACTGCGGGTGAAACTCGAGGCCCATCCGATTTATGCAGCGGTGCAAACCCTGGATGACCTGCGCGTGTTCATGCAGCACCACGTCTATTCGGTGTGGGACTTCATGTCGTTGATCAAGTATCTGCAGAACGAAGTCGCCCCCGCGCGTTGGCCGTGGACGCCGAAAGGTGATGCTTCGGTTGCGCGCTTCATCAACGAATTGGTGCTGGAAGAAGAAACCGATATCGCTCAGCCGGGCCATGAAGGCCACACCAGCCACTTCATGCTGTATCTCGCAGCCATGCGCGAAATCGGCGCCGATGCCGACACGCCTGCACGCTTTGTGCAGATGGCGGGCGAGCAGGGGATCGATGCCGCCCTCGGCGCGGGTCTGGCTCCGGCGCCATCCGCCACCTTCACCCGCAGCACCTTCGATTTCATCGCCAGTGGCAAACCGCATGCCGTCGCCGCCGCGCTGGCGCTGGGGCGCGAACACGTCATCCCGTCGATGTTCCGTGCCTTCCTGTCGCGCATGGCGGTGACTGAAGCGCAAGCACCGAGCTTCCACTACTACCTCAACCGCCACGTCCATCTCGACGAGGACTTCCATGCGCCGCTGTCCTTGCGTCTGCTCGCTGCCCTGTGCGGCGATGACGCCGACACATGGCGCGAGGCCGAAGCGGCGGCCGAAACCGCGGTCAACGCCCGACTTCTTTTCTGGGACGGTGTGCTGCACGCGCTGCCCAGCCAACACGCGCAAGCTGCCTGAGCGCATCCAATCCAGCCGTATTCAAAAAAGCCATGCCCCAACTCATCGTACTGCCCCACGTCGAACTCTGCCCTGAAGGCGCCGTCATCGAGGCCAAACCCGGCGACACCATTTGCGACACCCTGCTCGCCAACGGCGTCGAGATCGAACACGCCTGCGAAAAGTCCTGCGCCTGCACGACTTGCCACGTCATTGTGCGCGAAGGGTTTAACTCTCTCGCCGAATCGACCGAAGACGAGGACGATCTGCTCGACAAAGCCTGGGGATTGGAACCACAATCACGCTTGTCGTGCCAGGCGCGTGTGAACGGCAGCGATCTGGTGATCGAAATTCCAAAATACACCATCAACATGGTCAAGGAAGGGCATTAGATATGAAGTGGACTGATTCGCTCGACATCGCCATCGAACTCGCCGAAGCCCACCCCGAAATCGACCCGCGCACCATCCGCTTCACCGACCTGCATAACTGGGTGATGGAGCTTCCGGACTTCGATGACGACCCCAATCATTCCGGCGAGAAAATCCTCGAAGCGATCCAGATGGCTTGGATCGACGAAATGAATTAACACGAAATGAATTAACACGAAATGAATTAACACGAATTGAATTAACACGAATTGAATTAACACGGATTGAATTAACACGGATTGAATTAACTCAGCGCCGCGCAGCGAACTTAGCGGGAATCAGGCACCCATACGATTCGCGTTATGGCTGCTCAGGCCCTATGCTGGGAAGCGGGTGTTACTGCGAGAGTCAGCCATGAGTCACAAGCATGAAATCCTGTTGCGTTCCATTTTCGACGGCCCGGTGGGGGGCAATGTCCACTGGCGCGAAGTGGAGTCGATGCTGGCGCATCTGGGTGCAAAAGTTGAGCCGCACCACGGCGCAAGCTTCCGCGTTGTATTGAATGGCGTGGAGGGCGTGCTGCACCGGCCGCACAACAGCAACACGTGCAGCAAACAGGAACTGCGCCATGTGCGCGATTATTTGACGTCGGCGGGGGTGAGTCTGTCGCAGCTTCAGGCCGGGAATCCGCCCGAGCCAGCTGGCTGATTCCGTTGTGTTGACGCCGGCGCGTGTCGCAAGGCCTCGTTGAGCCGGCTGTTCCGGGCCGGATCATTTTCGTTCCGGGAGGCTTTTTCCGTACCAGAGCGAATACGCCACGGGAATCAGGATCAGGGACAGAAAAGCCGCCGTCACCATGCCACCGACCAGTGGCGCAGCGATGCGCTTCATCACGTCTGCCCCGGTCCCCTGACTGAACAAAATCGGCAGCAGGCCGGCGATGATGACAGACACGGTCATGATCTTGGGCCGGATGCGCAGCAATGCGCCCTCCACGATGGCCTGATGCAACGCGCCCCGGTCGACAAGGCGTCCAGCCTGACGAAACTGTTCAATGGTGTTGTCCAGATAGAGCAGCATGACGACGCCAAACTCGGCGGCCACCCCCGCGAGTGCGATAAAACCGATGGCGACCGCCACCGAGAGGTGGTAACCCAGGCCGTAGACCCCCCAAAAACCGCCCACTAGCGCAAGCGGCAGGCAGGCCATGACCAGCATGACCTTGCCGAAGTGGCGGAAGTGCAGGTACAGCAGCAAAAGCACCAGCACGATTGTGAGCGGCACCACCCACATCAGCCTTTCCCTGGCATGTTGCAGGTGCACATACTGGCCGGTCCATTCAACTGCGTAGCTTGGCGGCAGCTTGACGGACTTGGACATTGCGGCCTTCGCCGCAGTGACGTAGCCGCCCAGGTCACTGCTTTCGATATCGACATACACGTAGCCGACCAGTCGCCCGTTCTCGCTTTTGATTTCGGTGGGGCCGTCGGTGATGCTTGCGTGTGCAAACTCACCAAGCGGAACCTGCATGCCGGTGGGCGTGGTTACCCGGCTCGCGGTCAGCGCGTCGAGCGAATCCCGGTAGCCGCGCGGATAGCGCAGATTGATCGGGAAGCGCTTGCGTCCGTCTACGACCATGCCGATGTTTTCCCCGCCGATCGCAACACGCACCAGGTTCTGCACCTCCGCGATGCTGACCCCATAGCGCGCCGCCTGGGCGCGATTCACCTCAATGTCGATGTAATGCCCACTGGTCATACGCTCGGCAAACACGGCACGCGTGCCCGGCACCTCGCGGACCACGGTCTCGATTGCCTGCGCAGCATCGACGATGCCGGGAAGGTCGGGGCCGGTGATCTTGACGCCGACGGCAGTACGCACGCCGGTCGACAGCATGTCGATACGGGTACGGATGGGATAGCCCCAGGAATTGGTCAGGCCCGGCAGGTTGACCGTCCGGTCCAGCTTGCGGATGAAGTCTTCGACGCTTTCTCCGGCGGGCCATTGGTCGCGCGGCTTCAGCAGGATGGTGGTCTCCAGCATGGACAGCGGCGCCGGGTCGGTGGCTGACTCGGCGCGCCCCGCCTTGCCGAACACGCGCTCCACCTCCGGCATGCCTCGAATCAGCCGGTCGGTGATCTGCAGGATATTGGCCGCCTCATCGATCGATAGCCCCGGCAGCGTGGTGGGCATGTAAAGCAGGTCGCCTTCATACAGTGGCGGCATGAATTCGCTGCCTGTCCTGCTTGCCGGCCAGATGATGCTGGCGAATGCGAGAACGGCGAGCAATACCGTGGTCCTGGGCCGCCGCAGCGCAAGCAGCAAGATCGGCCGGTAGCCGTTCTGCAAGACGCGGTTGACCGGATTGCCGGTTTCCGGGGCGATGCGCCCGCGTATCAGGTAGCCCATCAGGATCGGCGTCAGGGTCACCGCCAGGACGGCGCTGGCAGCCATGGCATAGGACTTGGTGTAGGCAAGGGGTGAAAACAGCTTGCCTTCCTGCCCCGTGAGGGTGAGTACGGGAAGGAAAGAGACGGTGATGACCAGCATCGAGAAGAACAGGGCAGGGCCGACCTCGACCGCACTTTTACGCGCCACCACCCAAAAATCGCAATCCTTGCCTGCGCGCTCAAGGTGCTTGTGCATGTTTTCGATCATGACAATGGCGGCGTCGACCATGGCGCCGATTGCAATCGCGATGCCGCCCAGTGACATGATATTCGCGGTGACCCCCTGTTCCTTCATCACAATAAAGGCTGCCAGGATGCCAAGCGGCAAGGTCACCACGACAACAAGCGAAGAGCGCAGATGCAACAGGAAGATCAGGCAGACGATGGCGACGACAACGGATTCCTCCACCAACTTGCTGCCCAGGGTGTCGATCGCACGCTCGATCAGGCCGGAGCGGTCATAGGTCACCACCAGTTCCACGCCGGGTGGCAGCCCCTTTTTCAGTTCTTCCAGACGCTGTCTGACTTTTTGTATCGTTTCCAGCGCATTGTTGCCGTAGCGCATGACCACGATGCCGCCCGTCGCCTCGCCCTCGCCGTCGAGATCGGTCACGCCGCGGCGGGCTTCCGGGCCGGTCTGGATATGGGCCACGTCGCTCAGACGGATGGGCACGCCTTTGGCGTCAATGCCGAGCGGGATGCTCGCAAAATCCTGAATGGATTTGAGGTAGCTGCGAACGCGCACCATGTACTCGGCATGGCCCATTTCCATCACGCCGCCGCCCGCTTCGCCATTGCTGGCACGCACCGCTTCCTCGACTCGTTGCAAACTCAGGCCATAGCGTGCCAGCCGGTTGGGGTCGACCTCGATCTGGAACTGCCGCACCATGCCGCCGATGCTGGCCACCTCGGCCACGCCAGGCACGCTTTGCAGTTCATACTTGAGGAAAAAATCCTGCACCGCACGCAACTGGTCCAGGTCATATTTGTGGTGGCGATCCACCAGCGCGTATTCGAACACCCAGCCGACACCGGAGGCATCGGGGCCTAATGTCGGCCTGACTCCGTCGGGCAATTGCGATTGCGTCTGGGCAAGATATTCCTGCACCCGGCTGCGTGCCCAGTAGGGGTCGGTGCCATCCTCGAAGATGACATAGATGAAGGATTCCCCGAACATGGAAAAACCGCGCACTGCAGTAGCCTTCGGCACAGAAAGCAGGGCGGTGGAGAGCGGATAGCTGACCTGATCTTCCACTGCCTGCGGGGACTGGCCGGGGTAGGGCGTCTTGACGATGACCTGGACATCAGCCAGGTCGGGAATGGCGTCCAATGCCATGTGGCGCACACTGAATATGCCCCAGGAGGCGAGCAGCAGACTGGCCAGCAGCACCAGGAAGCGGTTGCGCAGCGACCATTCGATCAGACGGGCGACCATCCCGCTTTCGGCAGTCATTGCGCCGGTTCGTTGGCGGCACGCATGCGCTGCGCGGTATCAGCGATGGATGCGGCGGCATCCATCAGGAACTGGCCGTTGACTGCAACCTGGTCGCCAGCCTCAAGCCCGTTGCGGATTGCGATGCGATCGGTGCTCTCGATGCCGGTGATGACTTTTACCGGCATGAAATGGCCCTGACCCAGGGCGTGCATCACGAAATTGCCATGTCCGGTGCGCTGCACCGCGCTTGTCGGCACCGAGACCACCTGGCGCGGCGTGGTATGAATGGTTACCGTGGCGTACTCGCCCAGATTGGGCGCACGCGCCAGCGTCACCGGCATGCGTACCCGCAGCGTACGGGTCGCCTCATCCACCAGGGGATTGAGTCCGCTCAGTTGCATTTTGACCATCGTGCCGTCGGTAAACTCCATCGTGACGGCGTCATGCTCCCCAATCCAGGGGATCTGGTCCGGATACAGCGCGATCTCGATCAGGACATGCGACGGATCGACGCAACGCAGAATTTCAGTCATGCGTCCAACCGTCATGCCGGGCCGCGCCATCACTTCCTGCACCACGCAGGTCTGCTGGGCGCGCACCGGCACTACGCCAAGCGCCTTGCCACTTTTTGTGAGCGTGGCCAGCATGCCGTCGGTAAAGCCGATTTGCTGCAGGCGCAGTTCCACACGTTCACGATCGCGCTCCAACGGCTGCAAAAGCGACCCTAGTTGCTCTTCACTCTGGCGGGCGCCGCGCTCGACCAGCTCGCGCGCGGAGGGCTCCAACTCACGCGCATTCGCCAGGTTTGTCTGATTCTGTGCACGTCGCTCCTCAGCCATTTTCCTGGTCGGCTCGCCGCGGTGTTGAATGTCGAGGTATTCGTACTGGAGATTCAGCGCTTCCTGCGACGAGATTTCATATATCAACTGGCCACGGACGATCCGCTGGCCGACCCTGCTCACGTGCAGCCGGGTCAACAGGCCATCCACATTGGGCGTGATGCGCAGCACTGCACCTTCATCAGGCACCAGCGTCCCATAAGTGGAAACGTCGTGAGTCAGCGTGGCAAGCTCCGCACTCACGAGCTGCACGCCGAGCTTTTGCTGCGTCGCTGGATCGACATAAATCTGGTTTGCCACCGCGCCGTGGGCGTCTTTCAACACAACCAGATCCATGCCGCAAATCGGGCAGGTGCCAGGGTGATCCTGGACGATATGCGAGTGCATCGGGCATACGTAAGCCGTATGCCCTGCAGGGGTCTTGCCCGGAGCAGCTGAGATTGTCTCGACAGCAGGCGGGGAGGCGTTTTTCCCCAAGCCCAGAAAATAACCGGCCGCGCCAAACGTAAGGGCAACCAGCAAAGAAAAAACAACTTTTTTCATTCCGGACACATTGTGGGCAACCTAAGCATTTGCGGACACAGACAAAGAAAGGGGGGCCAAGCCCCCCTGCATCACCGTCAGGTAACGTTGATGCGCGTCCGCGCTGTCCCCATCACCGCGCCGGTACGCCAGTGCAGAAACTTGACCGTGACGGTCCAGGTCCCCCGGCTGGTCGGCTGGATGATGCAGTCGTAGCGCTCGGCCGAGTGGGCCTCGATGGCGGTGGTCTGCCAGGCAACCGGCAAGGGCCGGCCATCGGATGCCACCACGCTTGCGGTCAGTCCGCCGAAATCGATTTTCTGCGGATGGAAACCGGCACAGATGTAGCGCGCCAGCAGCGTCTGCCCGAGCGTCATGTTGACCGCCACGGCAGGATTGGTCAGTGCCGAATTCGCACCGTCCACGCCGGTGATGATGAAATATTTTGGATTGAGGTTGTTCAATCCCACATCGCCGCCACAGGTGCCTGCATACCACGGCAGGGTGTGCCAGGCCGGGTCGATCTCGTCACATGCCCAAATAGCCTCGACGTTGTACTTGGGGCCGTTGTAGAACGCGCGCTTGGTGCCGACGGGATCACCAGGCGTCGGCTTGGGATCGACGATCAGTGCGCCATACATGCCCATTTCCGCATGCAGCGGCGTGTTCACATGGCAATGATAGAAATAGGTGCCCGCATTCTTGGGGCGCCACTGATAGGTATAGGTACCGTTGGTCACATCCCAGGACAGATGGCCCACGCCGTCATTCTCCATGCTGGGCTCGATACCGTGATGGTGGATGGTGTGCATCCACATCATGTTCACCGAAAGTGCGGTATGCACTATCTGCCCCTCGGTCACGCGTATGGCAGGCGAAGGAAAGGAACCGCCGCCCATTTGATCGCCACCACCGCCGCCGCCGCCGCCGTTGGCCAGATCGGTAAACCCCCAGATCGTCACCGAGGTGCCGTCGTCGAAGCTCATCGAGCCGTTCATGTAGATGCCGCGCTGAAACAGCACATCGGGCGTTACAAACCCTGGCGTCGCCGGGGCGCCTGGATACACATAACAGGCATTGCCCATGCCACCGCCGCCACCCCCACCACCGCCACCACCGCCACCAGTCATTCCCATGTTGGTCTCCTCGAATTTTAAATGAACACGATTTCGGTCATCGCACCGAACAGGTACAGCCCACCGCCTGCCGTCTGCGACATTTCATCATGCAGATGCATCGGGAAGTGACCGGTCGTCACGGCTGGATAGGCATCCGGCGGCGCCTCGAACGGGAAGATGGCGTCGATCTTGCCGAGTTGGTTGCGTAGATACAGAACGTCTTTTTTCCAGACCGAGGACCGCACCGTGCCGCGGTCAGTGAGCCACTCCATATGGTTGGCATGGGTATGGACTGCATGGGAACACATGCCGGCATTCAACATACGGACCAGCGTGCGATCGCCGATACTGCCCTCCAGCATGGTCTGGGGGTTGGCCATCGCGTCCTGGGTTGGATCGTTAAACCCCGTAGCACCGGGGGGCAATGACGTCTGCCCATTAATGGTGAAATAGCGCGGGGTGAAACTGGTGGGCACCGTGGTGCCCTGCTGCACCGCTTTGTTCAACGCCGGATCGATATCGTTGAAAACCCAGAACAGCTGCTTCTGGAAGGTCGGACTGCCGGAATACAACTGGTTGCTGATCCCGGCCGGCATGATCGCCAGCCCGCCTTGCAGGCCGAGGAAAACGTTGTAGCTGGTCTTGTTGTCGTAGAACAGGTAAGAGCCCGCCATGCCGCTAGGGATGGTGTAAGTGATCGTCTTGCTGCCGCCCCCGGCGATGTCGCCGCTGCTGACCAGCGGGGGATCGCCTGCCTTGAGGCCGCCGATGACGAAGTTGTGTGTCACTGCGAGCCGGTTGATTATGGTGATTTGCAGCGTGTCACCTTCCTGGCAAACGATCGGCGTGGCGGGCACGTTGAGGTCGGCGGACGAATCGCTGAAACCCTTGAAATACACCGACACGCCATCCGGCATGGTTTTGGTTCCGCCGGTGATATAAAACGTTTTGCTGATAGTGGCCGCCTCTGAGCGCGGCGACCACGACAGCAAGCCGGACCCCGTCAACAGGCTGGCTAAACCGGCTGTACCGGCCTTCAAGAATCCTCTTCGTTCCATCTGCCTTCTCCATGTTTAGTTTATGGGATGCTAAATTTCCGAACTGCAGGGGCCATGCGACCCTTATCCGATGACCAATCAGCAACGCTGGCCGGCAATCACATCGGGACAGTCCTGACTTGGACGCATTAAGGGCGAAGACACGCTGCGGATTTCAAATAAAAGGGCAGCGCAAAAGAGGCACTATAAAAAACTAGGGTCGTCTCCACCTCGGTTTATTGGTCATGCCAATAATTTTTTTATGAATATGTATTTTTTATTTATCGATGATTGTTTTGCCGCCTGAACATTCCATCAATGGTACTTTTGTGTGAATGCGGCCTGCCTATTAAACCGGGCCATTCATGCCTGGAGGGCTTTGGAAATCATGTGGTCAAAGAGGCCGAGATGCGCAAGATGGTCAGATTAATGGGAGGGTGGCTTGCCAGTTTTCCCATACGCATATGCCGGAATGCAAAGTGTTTTAACCAATGTGAATCAATTGGTTGATTTGCATACTGCAAGTGAATTATTAATAAATATGCGCCTACGAGTCCGAACTGGCAATGTCGGCTTGTTCGTCGGGCCCCAAGGGGTCTTCGGTTTCGATCTGGTGTTGCAGCACATTGAGATTCGCTTCCGACGCATCATTCCCCGCGCGGGCGCGCTGGACGATGCGTTCGCGCAGGATGTCCGGCGCAACCGGAAAATCGAGAATACGAAATGTCACGCTGCGTGAGCGTGCCTGCTCGCGCAACAGGTCGCGCTGCCAGCGCGCAAGACAGGTGGCGTCGACGATTACCGGCCAGCCTGCAACCAGCAATTCTCCTGCCAGCCGGGCAAGGTGCGCGTAGAGGCGACGGGTGGTGTCGGCCGCGTATAGCTTCTGGCCGACGCCCGAGTCGCTGCGGGCCAGGGCATCGAGCCCGGCCAGACGTTTGCGCTCGACATCCGAGCGCAGGCGGATCGCGCCCGGCGTCTGCATCAGGGTCTGGGTGACGGTGGATTTGCCCGAGCCCGACAGGCCATGGGTGATGTCAAGCCGCAAGGGCAGGGGGCGAGTCAGCGTCGTCGCCAGTTGCAGCAGCGTGCGCGCCTCGTTCAGCGTCGTGTCGCGATCCGGTCCGGTGGTCTGGCCGGCGCGCAGCACGGCGACCTTGGCGCGCACCAGGGCGCGATACACCGCGTAATAACGCAGCAGCGCCAGCCCGGTGTGGTCGCCGGTTTTTTCCAGCCAGAGGTTGAGGAACAGCCAGGCCCACTCCGCATGGCCGCGCTGCAGCAGGTCCATGTAAACGAATGCGACTTCGGAGATGACGTCGATCCAGCGCAGTTCGGGATTGAATTCGAGGCAGTCGAACACCAGCAGCCGGTCGTCGACCCAGGCCAGGTTGCCCAGATGAAGATCGCCGTGGCATTCGCGGATGAAGCCGTCGCGCTTGCGCGCGGCCATCAGCGGCGCCAGCCTGCCGTGTTCGGCCTCGCTCCAGCGCTGCAGGGTGTCGAGTTGCTGGCAGTCGGCAGGGTCTTCAAGCCGCGGCGCGATTTGCAGAAAATTCTGCGCCACCGGCTGCCAGACGGCTTCCGGGCTGCCCCACGCACTGTCTGCCCCGGCGCGCGCGCAGTCCTGCAGATGAAAACGGGCAACGGTTTCCGCGATGGCTTCGATTTGCCGTGCCGTCATCCCGCCTGCGGCGTCCAACCGGTCGAGCGTGGAATCGGGCGGGAACTGGCGCATTTTCACCGCGTATTCAAAGGCCTCCCCGCTGCCGTTGATGTGCGGTGCAACAGGTGTGCCGGTGATGGGCACGACGTCGATATAAATGGCTGGCGCCAGCCGCCGGTTCAGCCGGATCTCTTCCCGGCAGGCATGCAGGCGCTTGTCCAGGGTGCTGAAATCGAGAAAACCGAGGTTCAGCGGCTTCTTGATCTTGTAGGCGAATTCCCCGGTGAGCAGGACGTGGGAGATATGCGTTTCAATCCGCCGCACCTGGTCCACCGGGTGGTCATAGCAGGATGGATCGCCCAGGCTGAGAATCAGCCCGGGCGTACCGTCAGCCATCATGCGGCCGCCGGAGGATGAAGGGCTGCGTGTTCACGACCGGCGGGCGTGATCCTCCAACTGCCGTTTGGCGGCATTGAAGGCATCGCGCAGCGCGACGTAGACATCCTCGTTTTCCTGACGGTCCACCACGATCTCCGAGCCTGGCACGGTCAGGTCGATACGGACATTGAACGGATGGCCCTGCTGGTGATGCTTGCCGGACTGTTCCACCACCACACGACAACCGATCAGGCCCGTGTATAACTGTTCCAGCTTCTGCACCTTTTCACGAATGTGAGTGTCCAGCGCATCGGAATGAGGCATGTCACGCAGCGTGATTTGAAGAGGGGTTTGCATACAGGATTCCTTTCTTTGTATATGAAACAGGACAATTTTATGATTTCACGCGGTTTTTTC
>Ga0315268_10000627_pt1 | contig 41157 bp, 35 predicted proteins | sample C1_top_MG_FD_204535 | JGI IMG/M metagenome (GOLD analysis project Ga0315268, IMG submission 204535) | Sediment microbial communities from Yellowstone Lake, YNP, Wyoming, USA - C1_top | ecosystem: Environmental > Aquatic > Freshwater > Lake > Sediment | place: USA: Wyoming | collected 2017-08-01
CTCTCGTGCAACAAAATCGTGCTCGCTTCCGGCAGGGCCCCGCGCAGCGTTTCCGCAATTTTTCTCGCCGGGCCATCAAGCTGGGTGAGAGACGCGTTCAGCAAAATCGTTGCATCGCTCCCGTCGGCAAAAGCTTCGACTTCGTGCAACGTTGGGGGCAGTCCGCCTGCCGCAAGAAGTTCCCGTATCGTTGCCAGAGCGCGTGCCAGCCGCGGTGACAGGATCCCGCATTCCTTCACCTCGCAGAGCGCCGACGATGCGGCCCGGAAATAGCCCAGCGCGGTTTTCTCTCCGTGCGGCCGCACTTTCCATTGCGCGCGGTTGCGATAGCCGAACGCCGGCGACGCGTGCGCCTGGATCGACCCTTCCCACTTGACGCGTCCGATTCTCCACAGCGTTTCGCGCAGGATTTCTGTCTTGTAACGGAGCTGTGCCTCGTAGGGGATGTGCTGGAAATGACAGCCGCCGCACGCCGTGAAGTGTGGGCAGGGCGCCGCCACGCGTTCTGCCGACGCCTCTACTATTTTTTCGACCCGCCCGCGCACGAACTTCTTCCGCTTCTCGACCGCGCGCACCTCCACGAGTTCCCCGGGCAGCACGTAGGGCACAAAGACCGTGCTACCCTCCGCGTGGCCCAGGCCGTCGCCGCCGTACACCAGTTTTTCGATCTTCACCTGCATCGCAGTGACTAAGAGTCAGTCCATAGACGGGGAGCCTGCCGCATTCGGGAGGGCACGGCTTCAGCCGTGCCGAAAGAAGCGACGCATCTCAAGGGTTTTAATCCCTGAGGAATCTCACGTGCTGGCTCTTGTGGCATTCCGCACATTGATGAGTCAGCTCCTGGCACCTACGAAAGATAGAACAGGCTCAATCGCGGCACGCCGTACTTTTCAAATAGTTGTTTCTGCGTGTACTGGCGTTCGAGCAGTGCCAGTTGGTCCGCCGTCATTTTCCGCCGGTAGGGAGCGAGGCCGCGATCCATCTCTCGCCGGATTTCGAGCAGCGTTTCTTCCGGCGTGCCCGCCGTCAGTGCCGCTGTCAGTTTTTCTTCCAGCACGGTGAGCCGCCTCTCCAAGTCTTCCAGGTCCAGCTGCGCCGGCGAATCGAGCAGCGGCAGCATCTCCTCGAGTTTTTTCTTCGCCTCAGGAAACTGTCCGGACAGCGAAAGGCTTGCACCGCTCAACTGTTGCGAAGCGCGCCCCAGCCGTTCCATATTCTTCCGGAAAAAAGCTTTCAACTCCTCGCGCGAAAACGGCTCACTTGCCGGAGTTCTGCCTGCGGCTTCCGGTCCCTTACCCGCGGCGGCCTCCTTCATTTCGTCCGCGGCTTCCAGCACCGCGTCCACGCAGTAGGTCAGACTCTTCATCTGCCGCCCGGCCTGTCCGCGCTTCGACCGCGCGTAACTTTCAAACGCGCGGTCAATCCCCCGCAGCACCGCCTCCAGCGGGATGCCGGCCTTCTGCCAGGTTTCCACGATGGCCCAGTCCAGCGGCGACACCAGGATGTGCGCGCCCCGCTTGCGCCAGAAATGCTCCTCGATTTCGGTGAAGTAAGTGAAGTAGTTGAAGCTACCCATCACTGAAGCCGCCGCTGGGAATTCCTTCCTGGAGGCAGAAACTTACAGCTTCCGGGAGGGCACGGCATTAGCCCCGTAGGGGCGACCGAAGTTAGCCCAGCGCTTTAGCGCTGGGGAAAACGGCGGCGCGTAGCGCCTCCCTCGCTGCCGCAGGCCGACGCGTAGTCACGCTGTCAGCGGGACGAAGCGTCTTCAACCAGGATCTCCACCATGCGCCACGAATTCTAGTCGTTCGCAGTCTTGGGTGCCTCCGTCGCGCGGTGTGCCCCCGTTCGTTGCGCCCGGTTCCGTTCCCAGATAATCCGCAGGCCTTCGAGCGTCAGGAATTCGTCGACGGTCTCGATGTGACGTGAGCCGCGCGCGATCAATGCTGCCTGTCCGCCCGTGGCGATCACTTTCACTTGTTTGCCCAGAGCCTCTTTCATTCGCGCCAGAATCCCGTCCACCAGACCGATGGAGCCGTAGTAGAGCCCCGCCTGCATCGACGCTGCGGTGTTTGTGCAGATGACCTTGCCGGGGTCCTTGATTTCGACGCGCCACAGCCGCGCCGCGCGGCTGAACAGTGCGTCCGCGGAAACCCCGATTCCCGGGGCCAGCGCGCCTCCCAGGTATTCGCCCTTTTCGGAGATCACGTCGAAGTTGATCGCCGTGCCGAAATCCACCACGATGCACGGTCCGCCGTATTTCTCGTAGGCCGCCACGCTATTGACGATCCGGTCCGCGCCCACTTCCAGCGGATTGTCGTAGTTCACCGGCATCCCCGTTTTCACACCGGGCTCGACGAACAGCGCCCGCGTCCCGAAATACTTCTGCGCCATCTGCGCCAGCGTCGCGTTCAGCGGCGGCACTACCGAGCTGACGATGACGCCTTCGATCGCCGCCGGTTCCATCCCGGCAATCGTGAACAGGTTGCGGATCAGCAGGCCGTATTCATCCACGGTTTGCTCGGGCGCCGTCGTCAGCCGCCAGTGCGCGGCGAGTTCGGACCCGCGAAAGACTCCCAGCACCGTGTTCGTGTTCCCGACGTCGAGCGTGAGCAGCATCAGCAACCCTCTGTCACATCTCCTGAAATCACCGATTCAATTCGGCCGTCGTCCCGTTGCACGCGCAGCAGCCCGTTCGGTTCCAGGCCCATGGTGGTTCCGAGATACGTTTCCTGCGGCGTGGTGATGCGCACGCGTTTTCCCCGCGCGTAGCTGGAAACTTCGGCGAATCTGTCCACGAGCGGCCCCGCGCCCTGCGATAGAAATTGATTGTAGTAGCGGTCCACCGCGCGCAGCAACCGCACCAGCAGTTCCAGCCGCGAATGCACTCGCCCGCTTTCCAGCCGCAGCGACGTGGCCAGATGTTGCAACTCCTCGGGCATCTTCGCGTGGTTCACGTTGATCCCGATGCCGACCACGACGAAGTGCACCTGGTCCGGCTCCGCGTGCATCTCCGTCAGGATGCCGCTGAACTTTTTCCCGTGCAGCAGCAAATCGTTGGGCCAGCGAATGTCGGGATAAAGTCCCGTCTGCTCGACCACGGCGTCGCGCGCCGCCAGCCCTGCCAGCAGCGTGATGAGCGGCGCCTGCATCGGCGAAATCGGCGGCCGAAGCAGAATCGTCACGTAGATGCCGCTGGTCTTTTCCGAGTGCCAGGTGCGCCCGGCGCGGCCACGTCCTGCGGTCTGTTCTTCGGCGACGACGACGCTGCCGTGCGGCTCTTCTTCACCGCCCAGGCGCAGCGCGACCGTGTTCGTCGAATCTACGCGAAAAAAATGGTGGATGCGCTTGCCGAACGCCGTCCCGCTCAGCCGCCGCCGCAGCATTCCCGGCACCAGCACGTCGGGAATTTTTTCAAGCTGGTAGCCGGAACGCGGAAAGCCTTTCACCTTGACGCCCAGCGAGCGCAGTTTCTCCATCCAACGCCACACGGTCCAGCGCGTCACGCCGATTTCGCGCGCCACTTTCTGCCCGCTGATGACGATGGTGGCGTTATCGGCCAGCAGCGTGAGCAGGGCGTCGATGCGGCGATCGGTGGTTCCGGGCAGGGCAGGCAAGTTCGAACTCCTCGACGGCGCTGTTGAGCTTACTCGACCCGGCGCGCCTCGACAAGCAGGCTGAAGTCGGCGGCTGCGGCGGAATGCGTCAGCGCCCCGGCGGAGATGAAGTCCGCGCCCGCTTCGGCGAAGGCGCGCACATTGGAGAGTTTCACGCCCCCGGAAATCTCGATGACGCAGTCGGGCCGCTCCCGGCGCGCAATCGCAATCATTCGCGCGGCATCGGCGGGTGTGAGATTGTCAAGCAGCACCGACTCCACCTTCGCCCCCAGCGCCTCGTGCAGTTCCGCTTCGTTCCGCACTTCCACCTGAATGGGCATTGGGCGGAAGGCCTCATAAGCCGTCGTCTCGCGCCCGCTCGCAAATTCCCGCGCGCGCCGCACGGCCGCGGCGATGCCTCCCGCAATGGCGATGTGATTTTCTTTGATGAGGAACGCGTCGTAGAGCCCCATCCGGTGATTGCTCCCGCCGCCCACCGCCACCGCGTACTTTTCCAGCCGCCGCAGCAGCGGCGTCGTCTTCCGCGTGTCGCGGATGCGCGCCTTCGTCCCTGCGATGGCTTCCACGAAACGCCGCGTCAACGTGGCAATCCCCGAAAGATGGCCCAGAAAATTCAGTGCCGTGCGTTCAGCGGTCAAAATCGCGGCCGCCTGTCCCTCGAGCTGGGCGATGATTGCGCCCGCTGAAACCGCCGCGCTGTCCGTCTGCTTCGCATCCCACTGGAGGTTGGCATCGAGCGCGCGAAACACCCGTTCCGCCAGCGGCAGTCCCGCCAGCACCAATTCCTGTTTGGCGACGAGCTTCGCGATCGCCGCGCATTTTGCCGGCACAATCGCCGCGCAGGTGATGTCGCCCGCGCCGATGTCTTCCTCCAGCGCCGCGCGAACCAGCGCCGCAATCTCCGGCGCCTCCCAATTCATTCCGCTCGTCGGGGATACTCTGGCGGGACTCATCGTCGCAGGCCGTCAACGCAAACCTTAACACAGAGGCCACCGAGAACACAGGGGTCGCAAAGGAAGTTCGGAAGGTGTGGATTGCTCTCTGTGTTCGGTTTTCTCTGTGTCCTCTGTGCCTCTGCGATCTCTGCGTTAAGGTTTTGGGTTCCCGTGATGCTGGGGGTTTTGATTGTTGCCCGCCGAATCTAGGCTTTCTCCATCTGCGCCAGCCGCTCGACCAGTTTCCCGTACTCCACGCGCCGCTCCTCGAGCGTCGCTTCCATCGTGCGCACCACCTGCTCCGGCGCGCGGCTGCGAAACGTCTCATCCGCCAGCCGGTCCTGCTTCGAAGCGATGTCCTTCTCGAGCCGTTCCTTTTCTTTTCGCAGCTTGGCGATTTCCGCTTGCACGTCCATCGCTTCGCCATACGGGATGCGTAGGTCAAACGCCGGGGACGACCGTACAGGGCCCGTCCTCGAATCAAGCGGGCCCTCACGGAACTCAATGCGGGATAGCAGGGCAAGTCGCAGCACCGTCTCTATGTGTTGATTGAGCAGCCCGCCGACGGGCGGTTTCGATTCGACTTCGATTGTCGCTTGTGTTTCCGCGAATTCCAGAGGTACAGGACGCTTGGGGTCAGTTTTCAACTCTGCGCGGATGCTGCGGGCCTTAACGATGATGTCTTGCAGATAAGACATTTCCCACTCTGCATCCGAGTCTTCCCATTCCCTGCGTGGAAGCGGAAACGGCTCAAGTGCAATTGATTTCGCCTCCGCCCGCTGCGGCAGCTTGTGCCACAACTCTTCGGTGAGAAACGGCATGAAGGGGTGCAGCAGCCGCAGCGCCGCCTCGAACACCGCGAACAGGTTCCGCCACGCGACGATGGCTTCCTTGCGGTTCGCGCTGCTGAGTTGCGGCTTCACCCACTCGATATACCAGTCGCAGAACTCGCCCCAGAAAAAGTGGTACACCTCGTGTGCGGCTTCATGGAACCGGAAGCCCTCGAGCGCCTCGCTCACCACCGCCGCGACGCTCGACACCCGCGAGTAAATCCACCGGTCCACCAGCGGCAGCGTGCCGTTCAATCGGTACGGCGCCTTCGCGCGCACCTCCGGCGAGGCCAGCTCTTCGAGCTTCACTCCGCTTGCCTCGAACTTGTCGAGGTTCACAAACAGAAATCTCGCCGCGTTCCAGATTTTGTTCGCGAACGCGCGCGAGCTGAGGATGCGGTCCTCGCTCAGGATGATGTCGGTACCCGGCGCGGCCGCGACGGCCAGCGTGAAGCGCACCGCGTCGGTGCCATGCTGTTGGGTCAGCTCCAGCGGGTCGAGCACGTTCCCGCGCGTCTTCGACATCTTCTGGCCTTCCGGGTCGCGCACCAGCGCGTGGATGTAGAGCGTGCGGAAGGGAATTCGTTCATCGAGTTTTTCGCGCGGGATGAAATGCAGCCCCGTCATGATCATCCGCGCATCCCAGAAAAACAGGATGTCGAACCCGTTGTTCATCAGCGTGGTGGGATAGAACTCGTCGAGGTCCGTTGTGCGGTCGGGCCAGCCCAGCGTCGAAAACGGCCACAGCGCCGAGCTGAACCACGTGTCCAGCACATCGGGGTCCTGCTTCAGCTTCGCGCTGCCGCATTTTCCGCAATTCGTCGGGGGGCTCGCCGCTTGCGCGCGACCCTCCACCAGCTCGACCCGCGAATCGCGCGCCGGCGTCATCGCTGCGCATTCCTCGCAATGCCAGATGGGGATGCGGTGTCCCCACCAGAGCTGCCGTGAAATGCACCAGTCGTGGATGCGTTCCATCCAGTCGAGGTAGACCTTCTCCCAGTTTTCCGGCGTGATTTTGATCAGCCCGCGCCGCACCACCTCAATCGCCGGCTCCGCCAGAGGTTTCATTTTGCAGAACCACTGCACCGAAACGCGCGGCTCGACGATTTCCTTGCATCGCTGGCAGGTTCCGACCGCGTGCACGTGGTCGGTGATTTGTTCGAGCAGCCCCTGCGCCTTCAATGCCTCAACAATTTCCTTCCGCGCCACCGCGCGTTCCATCCCCGCGTACGCGCCCGCGGCTTCACTCATTTGCCCGGTTTCCGTCATCACGTCGACCTCGGGCAGCCCGTGGCGTTTGCCGATCTCGAAGTCGTTGGGATCGTGCGCGGGCGTCACCTTGACGGCGCCGGTGCCGAACTCGCGCTCCACGCCCGCGTCGGCGATCACCGGGATTTCGCGATTCATCAGCGGCAGCAAAACTTTTTTGCCGACCAGCCGCGCGTAGCGTTCGTCCTCGGGGTGGACCGCCACCGCCGTGTCGCCCAGCATCGTTTCCGGCCGCGTTGTGGCCACCACGATGAACTGTTTGCTTCCCACCGCCGGGTAGCGGATGTACCACAGCTTTCCCTGGCGCTCTTCGTGGATGGTTTCCAAGTCGCTGATGGCCGTGCGGCACCGCGGGCACCAGTTCACGATGTACCGCCCGCGGTAAATCAGCCCTTCGTTGTACAGCCGCAGAAACGCTTCCAGCACCGCGCGGTACATCGGCGGGTCCAGCGTGAACTTCTCGCGCGTCCAGTCGCACGACGACCCGCAGCGCACCATCTGCCTCTTGATGCGGTCGCCGCTCTGCGCCTTCCATTCCCAGACGTGCCGCTCGAATTCTTCTCTCCCCAACTTCTCGCGCGTCAGGTTCTGCTTGGCGAGCTCGCGTTCAACCACCACCTGCGTAGCGATTCCCGCGTGGTCCGTGCCCGGAACCCACAACACGCGGTAGCCCTGCATTCGCCGCCAGCGCATCAGGATGTCAATCTGCGTGTGCTCCAGCATGTGGCCCATGTGGAGCGAGCCGGTCACGTTCGGCGGCGGGATGGCCAGCGAAAAATACTCGCGCTCCGGCGAGCGCGCGCGCGCGGCTTCCTCCGGCGTGAAGATTTTCTCTTCCACCCAGAACTTCGCCCAGCGCTCCTCGATTTCCGCTGGCTCGTACGCTTTGGGAATTTCTCTTGGCATTCGGATTCTCAGCCCTTGCGACGCCGCAAACGCGCTGGCACGCAAGCAGGTCGTGCGCTTGCGACTCGCATAAACCGATTACTATACGGGGCAGTGGCGCAGGGCGTCAATTCACGCGCCACCGGGAGGAAGGAATTGCGGTCTTATTCTTCCTGATCTTTACGGAGCATCGCCTCGACCAGCGGTCGCAGGATCTCGCGACTGATCTGCTCCATCAACTGCGGCTGCAGTCGCGCGACGACTTTTTCCACCACGGCGTCCACTACAGCCGGGTCCAGCGGCTGTGGCACTGCAGGTGTTTGCACCACGGCGGGCGCCATGACGACAGGCATTTCCATAGGTGGTGGTGCCATTTTCGCCGGTGGGGGCGGAGTGGGCTTGGGCACTTCCATCGGCGGAGGCGGCGCAGGCATTGCCGCCGGCACTTCTTGCGTTTCCTCGAGCGATGCGTCTTTGGGAGGTGCGGCCGCAGGAGCAGCCGTCCAGGCTTCTTCCGTTTCTGCCAGCAGGGCCGGTGGCTCGGCTTCCTTGGCCGCTTCCATAAATTCAGTGGCGCTCGTCGCCAGATCGGGCGGCGGCGCGATTTCCAGCGAAGGCCCGGCGGCTGCCGTCGCCTCGTCGGTCACCAATTCCATCGGCTCGGGTTCGCCGAATTCGACCTTGATCGGCGGCTCCTCGGGGGCTGGCTCGCGTGGCGGGGACTCGATGCCGCCCCACTGCGGGGTTTCCGGCGCTGCCGGTTCAGCCGCCTCTTCGACGGCGGGGGCTTCCAGGCTGGCGATACTCGATGCTACGAATTTTTCGGGCTCGACCACTTTCGGCTTCGGCTCCTCTTCCGGGGTGGTTCCGAGCATCTCTCCGAAGGCCAGCGGCTGCTCGCCCTCCTTGATTTCGATTCTCGGCTCGTGCGTCTCAAATCCAGGCATCTCGGGAACGGGTTCGGGGGGAGCGGCCGGCGGCTCGGCCATTCCCATTTCCTCCCGCGTCAATTTCATGGTGCGCTCGACGTCGATTTTGGGGCCGGGCATCGCCGCGGCACGCGCCGCCACCGATTTTTCCACCATCAGCTTGACCAACTGGATCAAGGGATCAGGAGGAACAAACGGTTTCTGCAAAATCTCGTCGGCGCCGACTCGTTTCACCTCATGTTCGTCGATGGGGTCGAATGCGCCCACCAGCAGCACCACCGGTACGTGCGCAAAGCGCGCGTCCTTCTTCACGAAGTCGCACACTTCATAGCCGTTCCGCACGGGCATGAACACGTCAGCCAGCACGACGTCCGGGTTGACTTCGGGCAGCCTGCGTACCGCCGCCTCTCCGTTGCTTACCCCCACGACCTCGTAGCCCTGGTCTTTCAGGGCCAGCGTGGCCATTTTCTGGATGTTGCTGTTGTCGTCGGCAATCAGAATCTTGGGCACTGGCGCCCCCTCTGCATGCACCCTTGAACGCTCCAAGGCGGTTGGATGACGAGCTATTGGTAACACCACCGCGCGGTCGAGTCAACACGTACCGTAAACGAAACCACAGGTCTGAGTAGGGATCTCCGGCGGGACAGACGGGAGGGTTTACCAGGGAATCAGCTTGCCGAGGCCTTTTTTCTTCTTACTTGAAGATTCTTCCTTCTTTTTCTTCTTTTCCTCTTGCTCTTTCTTTTTCTTGGCTTCGTCTTCCAATTTCTTCTTTTCTTTTTCGAGTTTCTTCTTAGCTGCCGCCTCCTTCTTCGGATCCACCTTGGCGGTGGGGTCGACCTTCGGCGGCGTTCCGGTGGAAGGCTGCGCGGCGGAGTCTGTCGTAGGGGGGGGCGTTGCGGTGGGCGGTGCGCCCGGTGTGGCCGTTTCCACGCCAGCGGAGGTCCTGCCGGTCGCGCTCGACATAGTCAGGCCGAAGTTGCCGCCCGGCGTCAACACTTGCGTCGCCGAAGGTGTCGCGCCCGGAGGGTTCAAATTCGGCTCCCCGGTCCGCGCCGCCGTCGAAACGTCCGGCCCCGACTTGAACATGCCAAACGATCTCCGCAACAGCCCCGATTTCTCGCGGCCCAGTTCGCGTTCCTTTTCCAGTCGCGCCAGTACCGCCGGATCCGGCTGCGGCACCGGGAAACCCATTGCCATCAACCGTGCTTTGGAGTCGTCGAGCCGGTCTGAGGTCGGGTATTCGCGCACCAGCTTCGAATAGTATTCCGCCGCAATCTCGTTGCGCTCGCCGGCCTGGAATGTCCTGCCCAGCATCCACAGCGCCTCATCGGCTTTGCTGTAGAGCGGATACCGCATCACGATTTCGTGCAGCCGCGCCACCGCTGCGCGTTTGGCTCCTTTGATGTAGTAGTAACGCGCAATCCGGTAGTCGCCCTCGGCCAGCACTTCCTGCACCTCGCGCAGGCGCTGCTCCGCCTGCGCAGCCATGGGATGGTTCGGATATTTCAGCAGGAATCTCTGGAAGGCCTCTTCCGCCAGCCGCGCGTTCGTGCGGTCCCGGTCGGGCTTTTCCATCCGCCGGAAGTGCGTCATCGCGATCTGCATCTGCGCGTACGCGGCTTCGTCGAGGAAAGGGAAAAACGTGATGAAGTCTTCGTACTCAGCCACCGCCGACGTCAGCGCTCCGCTGCCCCCTTCCCTGTAATACGAATCGGCGATGGCCAGTTTGGCTTTAGCCAGGTATTCGCTGTCGGGGTAGGTGTTCAGCAGCGTTTGCAGGGTCAGCCGCGCGATGTCGTACTTGTTATGCTGGATATCCTGCATCGCGCGTTCGTAGAGCACCCTGTCGGGCTCGGCCGATGCGTTCAGGTCCGGCTGCTGCGTCTTTTTCCCGCCGCAACTGGCCAGCAAGGCCACCGACGCCAGCGCAACGAGCAACTTGTTTCGCTTGGAGTGTCTCACTACTCTCATTAGACCTTTTGCTTTAGGGCTTCGTGAGCGATGCGTTGCAATTTGCAGAACGCCTCTGCGGCATCCGCCGTCTGGAAGATGGACGTGCCCGCCACCAGAATGTCCGCTCCGGCTCGGGCCAGCTCGGCCGTGTTCTCCACTCCAACCCCGCCGTCGACTTCAATGCGGTAATTGCGATTATAGCGCGTCCTCAGTTCCTTGAGTGCGCGAATTTTTTCCAGCGTGCCCCGGATGAACTTCTGGCCCCCGTAACCCGGGTTCACCGACATCAGCAGCACGTAATCCACGCGGTCCAGCACCTGCTCCAGCGTCGCCACCGGCGTCGCCGGGTTCAGCACCGCTCCTGCGGCCAACCCGCGCTCCGAGATCATTCCCAGGACGCGGTCCAGATGCACCGTTGCTTCCTGGTGCACGGAAATCATGTCGGCGCCGGCGTCGGCAAAGATCCCTATGTACCGCTCCGGCCTCTCTATCATCAGATGCACGTCCAGGCTCAATGAGGTTGCCTTGCGCAGGCTCGCCACCACCGGCACTCCCACGCTGATGTTGGGCACAAAATGCCCGTCCATCACATCCACGTGGATCATTTCTGCCCCGCCTGCTTCAACGGCACGTATTTCCTCTCCCAGGCGGGCAAAATCTGCAGCGAGTATGGAAGGAGCAATCTGAACCATCGAACTAAGTCTCATTTCGGTTTGTCGAATCGCAGCTCCCAGCGGCCCGTTTTGCAGCTCCGCAGGAGCGAAAGAATTGAGCCCAGGGCGCAACCCCTGGGTATGATGACAGCGCGGAGCGCTTCCCTCTCTGCCGAAGGCCGATGCGGAGTCCGGCTCGGCGGACGGAGCATCCTGTCCGCACATCAAATCTTAGCACAGCCCCTCGCGCGCTCACTCCGCAATTTGCAATTGCACCGATGCACCCGCGGGAATCCGCGATCCCCGCACCGGTTGCTGTGCCACAACGGTTCCCAGCGCCGCGCCCGGCGCCTTCATCGGCGAGGTTTTTCCGAGGCGCAAGCCCACGGTGTAGATTCTCCGCAGGGCCTCCGTCGCCGGCATCCCTTCCAGGTCGGGCATCACGAAGGCCGGTTCCCGCTCCCCGAGCGAGATCAACAGGTTCACCCGCGGGCTCCCCGCGCCGGCCGCGCCCGGCGGTGGCGACTGCTGCACCACGATGTCGGATTCGTAGTCGGCCAGGTGGCACGTGGAAAGCTCGCCCGCTTGCAGTCCCGAGCGCAGCAACTCGATCCGCGCGGCTCGCCCGCTTCGGCCCACGAATACTGGAATGGGTACCTTGCGCGCTCCGAGACTCAGCACCACATGGGCCCGTTGCCCGCTCTTTACTTTCGTCCCCGCCGCGGGACTCTGCCGGATCACGTAGTCCGCAGGTAACTCGCTGTAGGCTCGGTCGGCGATGCTGATTCCCAGTCCCCGCGCGGCGAGCGCCCCCTGCGCGTCTCCCGCGCGCATCCCGGTCAGCTTGGGCACTTCGACCTCACGCCCGTGTATGGCGATGCGCATCGTGGTGATGGCGCTCAGAAACGCCACGGCGCACAGCACCAGCGCGTACAACGCCAGATTGCCCCACCACTGCATTCGTTTCCGCAGAGTCTTCATCTCTTCGGCCGCAGCCTACCACGCCCTCCAAACCCTCATCAACGCCTGAAGATTCCTACTCCCGCCCCAGAACCGCGCCATAGAACCCGTCTGTCTGATGCTCCGGCGGAAATGTTCGGAAGCATCCCTCCGCGTCAACCAGTCGCCCTACGCCCCCGGGCTCGACCAGATTTCCCGCGAGAAACTCGCCGGCGTTCGCGCGCCGCACGTCCGGATGCGAAGCCAGAAATTCGCTCACCACTTCCTCATTCTCTTCTGGCTCGAGCGAGCACGTCGCGTACACCAACACCCCTCCCGGCGCCAAAACAACACTCGCATTCTCGAGCAGCGCGACCTGCCGGCGGCGAAAGTCCGCAAGACCTTCTGGTCGTAGCCGCCAGCGGATTTCCGGGTTGCGGCCCAGCGTGCCCGTCCCCGAACACGGCGCATCCACCAGGACGCGGTCGAATTTCTCGCGGAAGGGAAGCGGCTGCGTCGCGTCCAACGCCGCCACTTCTACATTCTTAAGCCCGACGCGTCCCGCTTGTTCCTCAACGCTGCGCAGGCGCTCGGGATGAATGTCCGCCGCGACGACGCGCCCGCTCGGCCCCACCGCCAACGCCAACGAAATGGTCTTGCCTCCCGGCGCTGAGCACAGATCGAGCACCCGCTGGCCCGGCCGCGCATCCAGCAGCAGCGGAATCATCCGCGACGCTTCGTCCTGGATGGAAATCTTGCCGCTGCGATACGCCGTGCTCCTCGCAATCGCAAGCCCCGCCGCGCCGCCTTCGACCACCAGCGCCGAACGCAGCCACTGTCCCGGCCCCACCTTCATCCCCGACCCTTGCAGTTCCGCAGCCACCGCCGCTGTATCGGCGGTGGCGTGGACGGCCACCACCATCCGCGGCGCGCGGTTGTTCGCTTCCAGAAGCGCAATTGTCCGACTCTCCCCGAATCGCTCCAGCCAGCGTTCTACCAACCACGCCGGATGCGAATGTAGAATCGCCAGCCGCTCGGCAGCCGAAAGCCCGCTGGGCAGCAACGGTTCGATCGGTTCTCTTGCGGACTCCGCCAGTCGCCGCAGCACCGCATTCACCAGCCCCGCCGCCGATTTTTTGCGCGCGCGTTTCACCAACTCGACGGATTCATTCACCGCCGCGCGCGCCGGCACGCGGCTCAAATAGCGCAACTGGTAAAGCCCCAGCCGCAGCGCAATGCGCACTTCCGGGTCGAGTTCGGAAGTTGGCGTTTTCGTGTGCTGCTCCGCGAGAAAATCCAGCAGCCCCTGCCAGCGCAGTACGCCCAGTGTCAGCTCCGTAGCCAGCGCCGCGTCTTGCGGTTTGATTTTTGCGTCTAGCCGTTCGTGCAGCAGGTCGCCCGCATGCGCCTCTTTTGTTTCCACGGCGCGCAAAATGTCGAATGCCAGCGTTCGTGCCCGGCTGATGCTCATCCCCAACAGTGTAACCGCTTGCTCGCGCCTTCGCACAGGCGATCGGCGGAACCACATGCGAAATGATTGTCATTCCGAGGACTCCGCCATTGTCTTTGGCGGACGACGAGGAATCTGCACTTTTCTTCTTTTCCTATGGGGTCTACTGGAATGCCTACACGGGAAGTGAACAATGTCCTACAGCGTGTGTCGTCCTTCTTCTCCGCGCCCCTCTGCGCCTCTGCCACGTACCGTCCAGTACGTGGCCCTGCGTTATCTTTTTCCGCGCGGCTTTCTACGACGCAAACCGCTCGCCGGGCTTAAGCCTGGCTCCATTGACAAAATCGCGCGCGGAAATCCTCTTGCGCCCTTCGACCTGGACCGCTTCCAGTTCGAACCACGTCTTTTCCCCGCACGCCACAAAAACCCCCCGGCCGCTCGCGACCAGTGTGCCCTCCGGACTTTCGGGCAAACCGGGCTCGGCGGGTCGCCCCCAGATGTGGCACATCTGCTCGCGAAACATCGTGAACGCGCCGGGCCACGGCTGCATCCCGCGGACGCGGTTGTAAATCTGCCTCGCCGTGTGCCCCCAATTCACTCGCCCGTGTTCCTTCTTCAGCATCGGCGCGAAGGTGGCGTGCTCGTGGTCCTGCGCGACCGGTGTAATCTCGCCGCGTTCCAGTTTCCGCAGCGTTTCCACCATCAACGGCGCGCCCGCTTCCGCCATGCGCCGCGCAACTTCCGGCGCAGTCTCGTCGGGCCCGATGTCCATCTCGACTTGCAACAGGATCGGCCCGCTGTCGAGCCCGGGGTCAATCTGCATCGAGGTCAGCCCCGACCGCGTTTCGCCGTTCACGATAGCCCAATGAATGGGCGCCGCGCCGCGGTAGTGCGGCAGCAGCGACCCGTGCAGGTTGATCCATCCGAGTCGAGGGATTTCGATCAGCCGCTTCGGGATGATCTGCCCGTAGGCGATGATGACCACCACATCAGGTTCGACCCGCTTGAAAAAATCAAACGCCGAATCCGATTTCATTTTCTCAGGCTGGTAGACGTAGAGCCCCGCTTCCAGCGCCACATCCTTCACCGCCGAGCTGCGCACTTCCTGCCCGCGCCCGCTCGGACGGTCCGGCTGCGTGACCACGGCTTCGATGGTGATTCCCGGCTCGGCGAGGAGCCGTTTCAGCGAGGGAACTGCAAATTCCGGTGTGCCGCAGAAGACGATGCGCATCTGCGTCGCCTCCCTTTACCACTCGCCTGCTTTTTTCATTTTGCGGATCTTTCGCTTGATCAGGTCGCGCTTCAGCAGGCTCAGGTGTTGGATGAACAACCTCCCGTCCAGATGGTCGGTCTCGTGGCAGAAGGCGCGCGCCAGTAGCCCTTCGCCGCGCATCTCAAACGTGTTGCCGGTCACATCCTGCGCGCGCACAGTCACGAATTGCGGCCGTATGACCGTCCCGCGAAAACCCGGCATGGAGAGGCAGCCTTCTTCCTCGCGTTGTTCGCCTTCGACGTAGATGATTTCCGGATTGCCCAGCACCAGTTTCGCTTCCGGGTTCTTGCCGATCGAGACGTCCACCACCGCCAGTCGCAGCCCGATTCCGATCTGCGGCGCCGCCAGCCCCACGCCCTGCGCCGCATACATCGACTCGAACATGTCCTCGGTCAGCTTCTTCAGCTCTTCGTCGAATTTCACGACCGGCTTCGCCGGCGACTCCAGCACCGCCGCCCCATACTTCACAATCGGATAAATCATCTCCTCACCATCTCTCCGCCGATGGAACCACGGATTCACACGGATGAACACGGATTTTCGAAATTCTGATCTGCATTGCTTCTACGCTCCGGCTCACAGGACGAATCGCCGATATTGGAGCTTGGGCCTTCCGAAGTTGAACAGCAGGCCCACCCGTAGATTCGTCGCCTTTAGATAATTCAAAAGCTGCGCCTCATGTGCTGGATCGAGATGGCTTACGGCTTTGCACTCGACGATCACTCGGCCTCCGACGATCAGATCGGCTAGATACTCCCCCACAACAACTCCCTCGTAGTGCACTTTCAAAGGCTTCTGTTGTTCAACTTCAATTTCCAGCCGTCGCAGTTCCAGCACAAGTGCGTTTTCGTAGATTTTTTCTAGAAAGCCGCTTCCTAGAGTATTCAGGACTTTGAAAGCTGAGCCAAGAATCTTCTCAGTCAGCTCACCTTCAAGTAGTTGCCCGACCTCTTTTTCTTTATCATCCGTGTCCATCCGTGTGCATCCGTGGTTCCAGATGTTTTTTCTCTTGCGTGCGCATCCGTGGTTTCAAAAAGTGTCTAACTGTCGCTGATAACCTTCAAAGTTGCGCCGTGTTTCAGCGAGTGAGTCACCACCAAACTTTTCCAGGAAAGCCTGCGCCAGCACGAACGCCACCATCGCCTCACCCGCCACGCCCGCCGCAGGCACCACACAAACATCGGAACGCTCGTAAGCAGCTTTTACAGTCTCTTTGGTGACCAAGTCCGCCGTTTCTAGCGGCCGACGCAGGGTCGAGATCGGCTTCAGGTACCCGCGCACCACCACCTCTTCTCCGTTGGTAATCCCGCCTTCGAGCCCCCCGGCGCGGTTCGTGGGTCGTGTGAACCTTCTCCGTGCCGCGTCGTAGTGGATTTCGTCCTGCACCTCCGCGCCGCGCGACGTCGCGTTCGCCACTCCCGTGCCGATTTCGACCGCCTTCACCGCGGGGATCGACATCACCGCCTGCGCCAGTTTTCCGTCGAGCTTTTCGTCCCAGTGCCCGTGCGTGCCCAGCCCCGGCGGCACGCCATGCGCAACGACCTCGAAAATCCCGCCCACCGAATCGCCATCGCGCAGCACGCGGTCCACCACCGCTTTCATCCGCGCTTCAATCTCCGCGTCCACGCAGCGCAGCGGCGACTCCAGGTTCGCGCACGCCGCGGCAATTTCTTCCCACTTTGCCGCGCGCTCCAAACGAACGCCGCCGATCGCCATCACGTGGCTGAGCACTTCGATATGAAATTCGCGCAACAGCAGCTTGGCAAAGCCTCCCGCGGCCACGCGCGCCGCCGTCTCCCGCGCCGACGCGCGTTCCAGAACGTACCGCGCATCGTGAAAATTAAACTTCAACGCCCCGGACAGATCGGCGTGACCCGGCCGCGGCGCGGTCAGCTTCCGCTGTGCTTCCTCCGCCCCGGCCACGTCCTCGACCGGCAGCGCCTTCTCCCAGTTCGGCCAGTCGCGGTTCTCGATCAGCAACGCGATCGGCGCGCCAATCGTCAACCCGTGCCGCACGCCAGCCAGAATTTGCACGCGGTCTTTTTCGATTTTTTGTCTCCCGCCGCGCCCGTACCCGAGCTGCCTCCGGTGCAACTCGCGGTTGACGAATTCCAGATCAGCTCCGAGGCCCGCAGGCAGCCCCGAAATCCAGGCCACCAGCGCCTGGCCATGCGATTCCCCAGCAGTGACAAATTTCAGCATCAGAAGTGTCCGTCTGCGCGCTCTCGAGCACCGCGCAAACCTTGCGATTCTACCGGACGCCCACTGAGGCGTAAAGCGGCGGGTCTCCCACCCTTGTTCGCAAGGGCGAACAAGGGTGGGAGACTTGTTCTGCTCCGGCTGAGGATGCGACCCGAAGAAGTCTTGACGCGCCTTGCCGCGGACGCTAGGCTTGCGGTGTCCTGCATTGAGCGTGGTGGGGATGGAAACCGCCAATCAAGTTTCTGTCATCTCGATTCTGACCGAAGCCTTTAAGCACCGCGTCCTCGCAGTGCAGAACTACGTCATCCTCACTTCCCGCGCGGTGATGAACGTCTTCACCACCCCGCGTTACATCGCCGACACGCTCGACCAGATGGACATCATCGGTGTCGGCTCGCTCCCCATCGTTTTGCTGACCGGCTTTTTCATCGGTGCGGTGATGGTGTTGCAGACGGCTTCGCAGTTCGAGCGCTTCGGCCAGACCTCGCTCACTGGCGACGTTGTCGCCCTCGCCCTGGTTCGCGAGCTCGGTCCCAGCATCACCGCTCTACTGGTGGCGGGCCGCAACGCCTCGGGCATCGCTTCCGAGCTCGGCTCCATGGTTGTCACCGAGCAGGTGGACGCGCTCCGCGCCATGGGCACCGACCCCATTCGCAAGCTGGTCACCCCGCGCGTCGCCGCGACGGTCACCATGCTCCCCCTGCTCACCGCGATGGCCGACTTCGTCGGCTTAGTCGGCGGGTTCGTCGTCTCCAGCATGGAGTTGCGCCTGAATGCCATCGAGTATTGGACGCGCGCCATTGACGCCCTCGAGTTCGGCGACCTCTTTCAGGGCTTCACCAAGCCCATCTTTTTCGGACTGATTCTCTCCACCGTCGGCTGCTATCAGGGTCTCAACGTGCGCGGCGGCACCCAGGGCGTCGGCCGCGCCACCACCGAAGCCGTCGTGGTCTCCTCTGTCTTCATCCTGGTGACCAACTTCTTCCTCACGAAATTCATGCTCTGGATGTTTTACTAAGACTGGATCGCCTCACTTCATGTCTGTGAGGCTGGCTTCAAGAAGAGCCCCGCAGGGGCGATAGACACTAGCCCAGGGCGTAAGCCCTGGGTACGACAACAGCGCGAAGCGCCTTCCTTGCTGCCGCAGGCCGACGCGGAGTCACGTCCCGATTTCCAGGCCTTGGGATTCGGGACGGGACGCAGCGTCCTCAAACGGCAGCCGCGCCAAACTACTTTTCGACACTCTCGGCCCGTACTAGCCCGCACTTCTCTGCGCCCACCATGCCGGTTTCCATCTATAATCTGCCTATGCCCGGGGCGCGGCTTCCGATGAAAATGTTCCCGCGCATGCGGGGGCTGGGATGAGCGTCGTCAACGTCTCCCATCTCGCTTCCACGCAGGACTCGTCCCTCCGGCCCGTCATCACCTTCGACGACGTCCACATCGGGTTCGAGGAGGGCGAAATCCTCCGCGGCGTTTCCTTCTCGGTTTCCCCGCGCGAAACCACCATCCTGGCCGGTGAGACCGGTTGCGGCAAGACGCTCATCTTGAAAATGGCCGCAGGACTTCTCCGGCCGGCCGCGGGACGCATCACCATTCTGGACCGCGAAATCACCGCGATGTCCGAAGCTGAGCTGCTCGACTTCCGCCGCGAGATCGGCTTTGTATTTCAGGAAGGCGCCCTGTTTGATTCCATGAGCGTCGCGGATAACGTCGCCTTTCGCCTCCGCGAAGAAAATGTGGACGAAGAGGAAATCGAAGCGCGCGTTCGCGAAGCTTTGCGTTTCGTCGAGATGGAAAACACGATGGATCTGCTGCCCGCCGAACTGTCCGGCGGCATGCGCCGCCGGGTTTCCATCGCCCGCGCGCTGGTCTCGCGCCCGCCGATCGTGCTCTACGATTCGCCCACCGCGGGCCTCGACCCGGTCACTTCGCAGACGATCATCACTTTGATTCTGCGCCTGCGTGACACCTACGGCGTCAGCGCGCTGCTGGCCACGCATCGCCTCCAGGACGCCTTCGCGCTCGCCAATTTCCGCTTCGAGCCCGGCGCCAACCGCGTCGTAGCGGCGCCGGCGAATGGCGCTGGCCCCGACGCGTCGGGGCGCGGCCCGGCCACCACGTTTCTCGTCTTGCGCGATGGCCTTGTCTATTTCCAGGGCGACCAGAAACAGATTCTCGCGTCTCAGGATTCTTATCTTCGAGGATTTCTCGTATGAGACCAAGCTGTCTCATGAATATCCAGTTCTGCGACACCCGGGAGGGCACGGCGGAACTTGTCCCGAGCGAAGTCGAGGGAGCCGTGCCGCAAAGACGTCATCAACGCGGGGGCTTTAGCCCCTGAGGGCCAAGGCATCTTGTATTCAGCGTGTTCGGAGGCAAGTTCTCGGCACTCGTAGATTCGAGCGAATTCCAGAAATTGCACAAGGAGGTTCGGCGATGGCGCAACATAAGCAACTGACCTGGACGGAGCTTCGCGTAGGGTTGTTCGTGCTGGTGGGGATGTTCATTCTGCTGGTGGGCATTTTCTATGTCACCGGCGCGGGCATTTTGGCGGCGAAGTACCAGCTCCGCACGTATCTACCTGAGGTGGAAGGACTGAAAACCGGGGCGCCCGTGCGGCTCGACGGCCTGGAAATCGGCAACGTCGACGCGATCCGCATGAATCCGCAGCCCGGTGGCGACCGCATGCGCAACATTGAAATCGTCATGCGTGTCGACCAGCGCTATCGGAACGAGATCCGCACCGATTCCACCGCCAGCCTCATCACCGAAGGTCTGCTAGGCAATCGTTACGTCACCATCCAGCGCGGCGTCACCGGGACTCCCATTGAAAACAAGGGCGAGGTGCGCGGCGTGGAGGAAAAAGCCATCAAGCAGATTGTCGAGCGCGGCGCCGACCTCGTGCAGAACCTCAACGTGCTCTCGCAGCGCATCAATGACCTGGTCGGCGGCATCGAAAAGGGCAAGGGCACGATCGGCAAGTTCCTCACCGATGAGCAGCTCTACAAAAACCTGGCCAACACCGCCGCCGGTGCCGAGAAGATCGTCGCCGACGTCCAGGCGGGGAAGGGCACGCTGGGCAAGCTCGTGGTCGACGAAGCTCTCTATCAAAGGGTGAACAGTTCCGTGAATCGCGTAGATACCATGCTGGCCGACATCCAGGGCCAGAAGGGCACCCTCGGCAAGATCATCTACGACCCGTCCTTCTACGACAACGCCAAGCAGTTCGTCGAGCGCGGCAACGCTCTGCTCGGCGATGTCCGGGAAGGAAAGGGCACGCTCGGCAAGCTCGCCACCGACGACACTCTCTACAACAAGCTTCGCGACGCCGCTTCCAACGTCGAAAGCGCCTCTGCCAAGCTCAACACAGGCCAGAGCACCATGGGCAAGTTTTTCACCGACCCGCAGTTTTACGACAATATGACCGGGCTGGCCGGCGATATGCGCTTGCTCCTCGGCGAATTCCGCCAGAACCCGAAAAAGTTTTTGCGCGTGAAGTTTTCGATTTTCTGACATCAGGTGATTCCAGCAACGCACAGCGTTACAGCAACCGGGAGGGCACGGCTTTAGCCGTGCCTCCTGGGCCGCAGCAGCGCGGGGGGCTTTAGCCCCTGAAGGCCAGACCATTATCTTTACAACGACATCTTTGCTCTCACGAGGCAAGCTTTCGAGCGCCGAAAAATCCATGCATCCTTCTGCCGGGATGGTGAATCCATATTGGCAAATACCAGAATGCGGGCCGCGCTCGTACCAACCTCACGGCCGACCAACTGTGCGGCCCGCCATTCTCTCTCCCAGGTGGTTTTCAGCTCGTCAAGGCTGTAATCTTCCTGTAACAGGTTGTCCTAGAATGGATTATCTGGGGCCTGTCCAAGAGGTGCCTCTCGGCCTTAGAATAGAGACTGCCGCGCAATGGTTCGAGGTCGCACCCGACGACGGGTGCGCGTTCGCGTCCGGTTGTCGCAGTTACGTGGTTCCTTTATGAGCCTTGGCGATCGCAATTTTTCCGGTGCCCTGATTGTTGTCGAGGGCACCGATGGCTCCGGCAAGAGCACGCAGATGTATCTTCTGCGCCGCTGGCTGGAAATCGGCGGTTACAAGGTCTATCTCACCGAGTGGAACTCTTCCCCTCTGGTGAAATCGGCCACGCGCCGCGGCAAGCGCCGCCGCCTGCTTACCTCCACCACCTTCTCGCTCCTCCACGCGGCGGATTTCGCCGACCGCTGCGAGCGCCAGATTTTTCCCCTGCTCCAGAGCGGCTGCTTGGTGCTCGCCGACCGCTACATCTACACGGCCTTCGCGCGCGACGGGGCCCGCGGGTGTTCCTTCGAGTGGCTGCGCAATCTCTACGGCTTTGCGCCCGTTCCTGACATCACCTTCTATTTCCGCGCGCCCCTCGATGTCGCCGTCAACCGCATTCTCAGCGGCCGCCCCAAGCTGAAGCACTACGAAGCGGGAATGGACCTGGGCCTCTCCTTCGACCGCGTCGAAAGTTTCCGCCTGTTCCAGGGAATGATTCTCGACCAGTACGACCGCATGATCGAAACCGACAAGTTCGTGGTCATGGACGGCACCGTGGCCGTCAACCAGTTGCAGAGACAGATGCGCAACATCGTCAAATCGCGCATCGACCTGAAGCGGTTTGCCCCTCAATGAGGAAACGCAAGAACAATTCGCTGCAGATCGAATCGGTCGTTGAGACCTCCGCCTCCCAGACTGCGGTGGAGACTCCGTTTCTCACCGGAGCCCTGCCCGGCGTCACCGGCAGCGACGGCCTGGGCGGTTCGCTCATCGTCCTTGAGGGCACCGACGGCTCGGGGCGCTCCACCCAGATTTCTTTGCTCACCGAATGGCTGGAATCCAACGGCTTCGCGGTGCAGACCATGGGCCTGCGCCGCTCTTCGCTCGTCGCCCGCGACATCGACAGCCTGCTCGCGCGGAACACGGTCACCCGCCTGACGCTGGCCCTGATGTACGCCACCGACTTCTTCGACCAGCTCGAGCACAACATCATCCCCGCGTTGCGCTCGGGGATGGTCGTTTTGGCCGACCGCTACACCTACACGCTCATCGCCCGCGGTGCGGTCCGCGGCATCGACCGCGAGTATCTCCACGGCGTGTATGCTCTGGCGCTGCGCCCGGCCCTCACCTTCTGGCTGAATGTCAGTTCCGAGGTCGCCTTCGAGCGCGAATTCAAGAAATCGCACGCCATCAGCTATTGGGAAGCCGGCCGCGATATGTCCTTGTCGAGCGACCTCTACCAGTCCTTCATCCGCTATCAGGGCATGATCAAGCGCGAGTTCGAATATATGTCCCGCCGCCACGGCTTTGTCGAACTGGACGCTGAAGGACCAGTCCGGGAAATTAACGCCGAGCTGCGCAAACGCATCGCCAAAATTCTGAAGATCAAGGCCACGCGCTACAAGCCTTCTTCGGCGCTGGCCCACTTGTGGCGCTGATTTTCGGCACCGCTAAGATGCCGCCAGATTGAAGTGGCCGAGCCTGTCAACATCGCCGCGATTGACGCCGGTTCCAACGCCATCCGCATTGCTATCGCCCGCGCCGAATCACCGCAGCACATCCGCATCCTGGCCACCGAGCGCGTTCCCGTGCGCCTCGGCCATCGCGCCTTCACCGAACGTAATCTCGACAAGAAAACGATGGCCCGCGCCGTCAAAGCCTTCCGTCACTTTCGCGCCTTGATGGAACGCCAGGGTGTCGAACGCTATCGCCTCGTCGCCACCAGCGCCATCCGCGAAGCTCGCAACCGTCGCCAGTTTGTCGCCCGCGTGTGGCGCAAGACCCGCCTGCGCGTGGACATCATTGATGGCGCCGAAGAAGCGCGTCTGGTTCGCGCCGCTGTCTTTGCCGCCCTCTACCCGCAGCTTTCCCCGCGCCTCGTCGTGGACCTCGGCGGCGGCAGCCTGGAGTTCAATGTTTTGCGGCCGGGTCCCGGCCTGCTGTACGGCCGCGACCCCGCGCTGGTGGACTACAGTCGGACCTTGCCCATCGGCACCGTTCGCCTGCTGGAAAGTTTGCAGCTCCACGGCGCGATGAGCTCCGATGAAGTGATTGAGGTGCGCAACTATGTCCTCGCAGTGTTGCGCTCTTCCTTCCGCAGGGCGCCGAATCTTGGCGGTGCGTTGGCCGTGGCTTGCGGCGGCAACGCCGAAGCTCTGGCCCAGTTCGCCCCGGGCCCGCCGGTACGCATCCGCGTCGGCCGGGGTCATCTGCCTCTGAACACGCTGAACATCCGCTTGCTGCGCGAGCGGCTCTGGGAGATTCTCAGCCGCAGCGTCCCGCGCCGCATGAAGGCCTTCCGCGTCCGCAAAGACCGCGCCGATGTGATGGCCGTTGCCGCCATCGTTTTTCTCACCCTGGCCCGCTGGCTCAACGTGCGTTCCTTTGTGGTTCCGGGCGTGGGCGTCCGCGAAGGCGTCCTCCGCGACCTGGTGCTCGAGCATTTCGCCGCAGACATTTCCGCTGCCGAAGAAAAAAAAGCCAAAGCGCTGCTCGCCGCCGCGCGCTGGTTCGCCGCCAGGCATCAATCCAGCACGCGGCACGACGAGCATGTCCGCCGACTGGCGGTTTCCTTATTCGACCGTCTCGTCCCGCTGCATCGCATGGGTCTTCCTGAGCGTCGCCTGCTCGAACTGGGCGCCGTGCTCCACGACATCGGCCACTTCATCAACAAGAAGGGTCATGGGCGGCACGGGGAATATCTGGTCCGCAACGGCAAAATTGCCGGCTTAAAAGGCTGGAAGCGCGATTTTGTCGCTTGCCTGGTCCGCTATCACAATACGAAATCCGACCCCGATCTGGATCACAAGCTCTACGCTTCTCTCGACCCGTTGCGCCGCCGCCAGTTGCGCGCGTTGACGTCCCTCCTGCGCATCGCCGAAGGTCTCGACCGCGACCACAAGCAGGCCGTCGCGGAAATCGCTGTGAATCTGGACCGCAGCGATCTCGACATCCGCGTTCGCTTCCGCGCCGTCCCCACCGGCAAGGTCACCAGGACCCTCGCCGCGGCCCAACGCAAAGCTCAGTTGCTCGAAAAGGAATTCGGCGTCCGCGTGCGTTTCCGTAAACTCGCGGCCCGGCCCGGCCGCCGCGCCGCCCGCGTCGCCTGAGTCGCTTCATCTGAATATCGCCGCAAACCTTCTTTGATTGATGTACCCTTAATGTCGTCTGAAAGGCTGGTGGAAGATGATTCGCGTTTATCTGATGCGCCACGGCGCCGCCGTGGCCCCGGGCACTCATCGCAGCGGCCCCGACTCCGATCGCCCGCTCACGCAGAAGGGCATTGAGAAAACGCGTGCCGCCGCGCTGGGCCTGAAAGCTCTGGGCCTCGAACCCACGGCGCTGGTCAGCAGCCCCTATCGCCGTGCCTTACAGACCGCGGAAATCGTCGCGCAGGCCTTCGGCATTCCTGCCGAAAAAATCCGGCGCACCGAAGCGCTGACCCCGGCGTCGAAGCCTTCCGCTCTCATTCAGGAACTCGCCCACTATCGCGCCCGCGAAGTCCTCTGTTTCGGCCACGCCCCTAATATGGATTTGGTCATCGCCTACGTGTTGGGGACGCGCGCGCCCGTCACCGCGCTCAAAAAATCCGGCGTCGCCTGTCTCGAATTGCCCGCAGCCACCGGCGTTCTCGCCGGTCGCGGCACCCTGGTCTGGATGCTGCCCCCCAAAGTCCTCCGCTCCTTGGCGTAGGACAGACCTCTAGGTCTGTCCACTCCGTGCACCTGTAGCGGCCAGCTTTAGCTGCGCATTTTCCCTGTAGAAGTGGCGCAGAGGTCTACCTGTAGCGGCCGACTTTATGTCGGCCATTGTTGCCCTTAATGTGGCGGACATGATCCCGAATCCCGAGGCTTCGGGATTGCGACCCCTGCTACTTCAGAAATTCTCCGCGAACCTCTGCGTTCTCTGTGTCTCTGCGTTGTCTTTTTCTTGGGTCTTCCTCTGCGTTCTCTGCGTCTCCGCGTTATCTCTTTCTTCTCTCTCTGGTTACAGCGCAGATTGGAATGCAGTCCCGGCAGGTTCTTGCGAGGAACTCTTCTCCGTCTCCGCGGCCACCACCAAGATGGGCCGCTTGAGCACGGTTTCCAGCAGGTGTTTTCTTCCGGCCAGCAGGGACGCGGCGGCCTCGTCCAATTTGAGTCCTGTCGCGCGCACGATGATTGCTTCCGGCGTGTCTTTCACCTCGAGCGTGTCCACGCTGGTATCGTGCCGTCCGTCGAACGCGTTGGCCAGCCGCAGCACTCCCGCCAGCCAGTGAATTGTGTATTTCTCCTGCGCCAGCATCCCTTCGAATCCGGGATGGTCCTCGCGCGGCTCGCTTCCGCGGTGATACCGCGCCACCAGCGCCACCCGGCGCATTTCTTCCGTCGTCCAGCCCGTGGGCGCTTCGAGCGCGCAGATACTCCGGAAGGTCGCCTTGTGGTGCCCGCGTTTTCCCCGGCTCTTTCCGACCTCGTGCAACAGCCCCGCCGCATGTAGCACGCGCCGCGCGCGCGTGTCGGCGTACGGTCCGGCGATTCTGGCTCGCCGCAGCCCGTCGTAAAGTTGCAGCGCGAGCTGCGTCACCTGCCGCGCATGATCGAAATCGCGGTCCAGGAATGACGCCCACGTTGTCAGCCGCGTCATCGCCGCCGACTCCAATCGTTTTCCAGCCGGCAATTCTTTCTGCCAGGTGTGCCACAGCGAATGCGCTCCCAACATCTTTGCGCGGTACTCGGTCAGCCGAGCGTTCCGCTCCGCGTCGATCCACCGGCGCCAGGATTCTTGCTGGGCTTGGTCGAACAGTTCGCCCGTCTTCCGGAGCTCGTCCCACAAAACGTCCAGGTCGTGCACTTCGCCCAGCACGTCTTGCAGCCGTTTCAGGTCTTCTCCCCACTGCGCGTGGAGGCCCGGCAGGAAATTCTCCACGATGTAGCGGAACCTCTTCAGCCCGATGCGTAGCGCGTGCCATGCGGTGCGGCTGCGATGCCGCAACGCGCGTCGGTGCAACTCGCGTGCCTCTCTCCAGCGTTCCAGCGCCAGGTGTTGGAAGACGAGCCCGCCCGCCGGCACCCGCGCCGCGCGTGCGGCCAGCGTGGCGCTCCAGTGTTTCCACAGCCGCCGGTCAAATCCCGCCAGCGCCTCTCCCGCATCGGCGCGCTGCTGAAGCTCGCGTTCGGTCAGACGCTCAAGCAATCTCTGCGCCACCGGGTTGCTTTTCGGCGCCAGCTTGTGCACCCACTCGGCCATCACCTGCGTGTCGCGCAGACCTCCCAGGCGGCGGAACAGCCGGCGCCCCGCGCGCTTCATCTCACGCCACTCGCGGTCCGCGTCCACCGCGCGCAACCCGTCGGCCATCGACCGGCAGCGTCGCAGTGCCACCCGCAAGTCGTGTACCGGAGCGGGCGAGAAATCACGGTCAGCCTTCGCGCACTCTTTCAGGACGCGCTGCATCCAGTAACCCAGCCCGCTTTTGCGCGTACGCAATGCGCGGGAAGTGCGCCTGCGCGCGTGCCCGCGCCTGGCGCGTTGTCCGGTCTCGGTCTGGGTAGTTGTGGACATTGCGGCGGTGGCCCTTCAGCGGCCCCAAACCTATCTCATGAATCCGTCATTTGCTGCAAGCGGGAGGGCACGTCCCGAACCTTCGGGATTAACCCCTGAGGGGCCTCAACTCTTCGTTCTTGTGAAACCCCCACAGACAGGAACCAGCCTAGAGTAGCCTACCTCCGTTTGGCCCCCAATGGAAACACATCGCCGCCCGCGAATCCCGCACCTTCGCCCGCCACATCCGACACTCACACATTCCTGGTCATCCTGAGCCCCACCGCCTTCTCAGGCGCCCGGCTCGCCGGGCGTTCGGCCTATTCCTGTCATCCTGAGCCCCGATGGGTTTGATCGGGGCGAAGGATCTCAGCCGTCAGATTGTTGCGTCCCAGCGCGGCTCGACACCTTGAGCACACTCACTCCCCATGCTAATCTGATTCCGCGACGTGCTGGAGTGGCGGAACTGGCAGACGCGCGAGACTCAAAATCTCGTGTCCTTTACGGGACGTGTGGGTTCGACCCCCTCCTCCAGCACCAACTCTCCACGCGCTGCTACATTCTCAACAATGCTCCGAGAAACTCATTCGCGCTCCTTCCAGCAGAGAGTGACTGCCTGCCTCTGCGCGGCGGCGCTTGTATTTTCTAGCTCTCCGCCCGAATTGCGCGCCGCTCCACGCCGGGAAAGTCCCGCCCGCGCCGAAGTCGAGCGCGTCATTCGCGCGAGCGGCGCCGAAGTGGCCGTCGCCTTCCGCACCCTCGACGGCAAGCAGGAATTGTTCCTCCAGCCCGACTTGGTCTTCCATGCTGCCAGCACCATGAAAGTGCCGGTGATGATCGAGCTGTACCGTCAGGCGCAGGCTGGCAAGCTGCGGCTCGACGACCCTCTCGACGTCCGCAACGAATTCCGCAGCGTCGCCGACGGCAGCCTCTACCGCCTCAACCCCGCGGACGATTCGGACCCGGAAGTCTACAAAGCCGTCGGCAAGACGCTCACCCTGGGCCGTCTCTGCGAGGCCATGATCACCGTCAGCAGCAATCTGGCTACGAACCTTTTGATCGAAAAGCTGGGCGTCGAAAACATCCGTCGCACCGTTCACCGCTTTCACGCCGACGGAATGCAGGTTCGCCGCGGCGTGGAAGACACGCTCGCCTTCGAGCGCGGCATCATCAACACCACTACGGCCCCCGCGCTTTTGGTCTTGCTCGAGCAGCTCGCCAAGGGCAAGGTCGTCAGCCGCGACGCCAGCCGCGAGATGGTCGAAATTCTCAAGCGCCAGAAATTCAACGAAGCGATTCCCGCGGGCCTGCCTCCCGGAACACCGGTCGCGCACAAGACCGGTCAGATCACCCGCATCCATCACGACGCGGCGATCGTCTATGCCGCGCGGCCCTTCGTCCTGGTGATTCTCGTTCGCGGGATCGACGACGAAAAGAAGAGCGCAGCCTTGATGGCCGACATCACGTGCCTCGTGTATGCCGCCGCGTCGCACTGATCGTTGTCAAAAATCTGTTGCGTCGTTTCGGCGTGCTGCATAAGATACGTCCAAGAGCCGGAGATTCGCCCGTGCCCAAAGAGAAGCCCAAGGTCAACATCGGCGAGGTGATTCGCAGCTACCGGAACGAGCGCGGCCTCTCGCAGGGCGATATCGAGCGCCGCACCGGCCTGCTCCGCTGCTATCTTTCCCGCGTGGAAAACGGCCACACCGTTCCCTCCCTCGAAACCCTGGCAAAAATCGCCGAAGCGATGGACATTACCTTGGCCGATTTCTTTCCCGGCGGCGAATCGCAATTCGAGCGCGACAGCAAACGCTTGCTCGGCGAGCTCTCCGAAGACGAAATCCGCTTCCTCGCCGAAATCCGCAAATACAGCACCACTCTTTCCGATGGCGACAAGAAACTCGTTCTCGCCATGATTCGCAAGATGGCCACCCTCGGCCCCGCCTTGCGCAAGGCCGCCCCCCGCCGCCCCATCTACTAACGTCGTCTTTCGATGTTTGTCATCCCGAGGCCCGATGCTTTTTGTCGGGCCGAGGGATCTGCACTTGGGAGTCTCGTCAGGCAGGGCCTGCCTTTCCGCGCCGAAGCCTGCCCGCCAGCTCTTTGGCGGGCAGGCTTCGGCGCGTCGGGGTGCACCATGCTGCGCCCTTGACCGTTCTCGGTCTCGCAAAACTGCAATACCAGTCATTCTGAGGAGTCCGCCATTCTGATGGGCGGACGACGAAGAATCTCAACGTAACAGTTGGGTAAGCACTTCGATAGGAAGGAAACTAGCGCCGCTCTTTGGCCTTGGTGTGAAACCCCTTCGGCTCCACGATCGCGCGAAACACGCGCCCGCGTCCGATGACCTCGTGTCCCGAGCGCGCTTCCACCTCAAACGTCAGGAATCGTCCTTTAATCTCGACCAACCGCGCCCGCGCGGTCACTCGCGCGCCGACGCCGACCGCCTTCAAGTGGTCCACCTCGATGCGGGTCCCCACGGAGATTGATCCCGGTGCCAGCTTGGGTTGCACCGCCAGCGCGGCGGCCGTCTCCATCATTCCGATCATCGCCGGGGTGGAAAAAACGGCGGGGAGTCTCGCGTTGTAGTGCGCAATCGTCCATTCGAACGGCACGCGCTTGGTCACCTCGGCGTGCAGGCCGGGGCGCAGGCGCGCTGCTCGTGGTTTTCGGGAAGGTTTCCGCGAAGGACTCAACAGGAATGTCCTGTGCTGTCGGTAATGGTGGCCGTGGCTTGCGGTTTCAGCAGGCTGCCGATGATTTCCGTCACGGTGATGCCGAGCTGCGCCCATAGCCGCCGCTTCAAGCTGCGATAGTCCTGCGACCCGCTGAACAAATCCCGCATCAGCTCGCGGAAGGCTTCACTCCGCTGCAGGAACTGCACCATCCGCGTCGCCACTGCTCCGCCCAGAAATCTCCCGCGGAAAAACCGGCGCGCCACCCGCACCGCAAATTCCAGGTCCGCAGAAAATTCTTGCCGCACGCGCGCCGGATACTCCTGAGGACGTTGTTCAGCCAGCGACTGCGCCAGCAGGTCGCCCGAGCGCAGCGCGTAGTAAAGCCCTTCACCCGTCAGCGGGTCCACCAACGCTGCCGCGTCGCCTATCAGCGCCCAGTTGCGACCCACCACGCGCCGCCGCCGCAGTGTTTCCACGCGCGGCGAGGGCAGGACGTGGCTGAAGAACTGCGCGCCGCTCGCGTCAATTTTTTCCTCGCGGAGAAATTCGTCCAGGTGCCGCTTCAATTTCCGCGACGGGTTCTGCGCCATTTTTCCGCAGATACCCACGGATAGGTGGTCGTGCCGCGGAAACGACCACAGGTAGCCCTCGAAGCCTTGCAGGAATTTGACTTTCAGCGTGTCTTCCTGCGCCGGAACGAAGTATCCGACGGTCTGTTCCAGGTCAGCCGCGTCGAGCCGTGTCGTCTCCGGCAGCAATTGGTTTCGCGCCCCGGCGGCCAGCACGGCGAAATCGGCGGTATGCGCCTCGCCGTTCGCCCGCATGCTCACCCGGTCTTTCGAGGTGTCCACCTGCGTCACCCGCGACCTGACCACCTGGCACCCGGCCTCCAGCGCTCGTTCCAGTAGCAGCCCATTCAGCACCGTGCGCGAATAGATGACGATCGGCCGGTCCAATTCCAGTCGCGCGCGCTGTCCGCGGCTCGCGATCAACTCGCACTTCCGCACGATTTTTTTCGGATGCGGGCTGTCCAGCAGGAAGGGATATTTCTCGATGGCCTTGTACGTCAGGCCGCCCCCGCAGGGTTTTTCCCACGCCAGGTGCTCGTCAAACAGCGTGACCTCGAAGCCTTCCCGCGCAAGCCGCTCTCCGCAGATGGCTCCCGAAGGTCCCCCGCCGACAATGGCAACCGTTCGCATCGTTGTTTGACGGCGACCGCGTGCCCGCCGCTAGGACTCACGACCCGGTGACAGGAAACACGCCTGCAAGAAACCAGGCTGCCAGTATAGCACCAAAAATCGCCGCGGCTGTCGCCGACCCGCTGTGTCGCCGCACCGCGTCTGCCCCCAACCGCTGCCCCAGCGAGAAAATCACCAGGTAGGGCAGCAGCAACAGAATCAGCAGCCGGTCGATGTGCCACCCTCCGAACGGCAGCACCACCGCCAGCAATAGCAGGACCCGCTGCACGAAAAATGTCAGGTAGCGCCGCGCCGTCCCCGGCCACGCCAGCGTCAATTCTTCGGCCAGCGCGTAAGGCAGCATGAGCGGCACCAGCACGGCGAAGCGCCACCAGCGCCCCGCGGTCATCCACAGGTCCGTCACCTGCCAGTTCAGCCACGCCCCGAGCGCCAGCACCACAAACATCCCCGCCGCCACCCCAATCAACCATTCCGCAGGCCCCGTCGCCGACCGTAGGGACGCTGCACGCTTGCCCTGAGCGGAGCCGAAGGGCTGCGCCCCGATTCGGCGCCATACGAACACTGCCACTACAATCCCCGCCACCAACATCACCGACGCCAGCACATCCCCGGAATAGATCCTCAATACCGCCAGGGGGACGAACAAGTAAGTCAATCCGCCACCGATCGCCGCCGCTACCAGCCACGCCCCCAGCGTAGTCACCATGCTCGGCGGACTCGCAATCGTGATTTTCGCTGGCCCGGCCGGAATCAGTCGCAACCCCAGTGCGAACAACAATCCCAGCCCGACCAGTCCCGCAAGCATCCCGCCCGCCAGCACGTACCCGAAGAAGTTCCGTGTCGGCAGTGGAATCGGCGCCGCCATCCGCCACCACACGTCCGTCACGTCCCACACGAACCGATTGAACAGCAGGCTCGTGTGCGATGCGTACGGTGCCACAATCAGCCGCGCCGCACGTCTTTGGCGAAAATCTTCCAATTCGTGCCGTTCCCCGCCGGCCATGGCGATCAGTTCTGCTGCCGCCTGTTTGAATCGTTTCGGTTCAGACTCGCCCATGATGACCAGCAGGTTCGCCGGCCTCCGCCGCGGCGGTTTCACCGGTATCAGGTAGTCGGGGATGTCTTTTCTCGGCACCATCGGCGCCGGCGAGATCGCAATCGTCGCCGCCACTGGCATCCAGTCCGCCATTCGAATGGCAATCGCCCCGCCCAGCGAATGCCCAATCAGAATTGTCCTGTCCGGATTGATTTGACCCTCACGGACCAGGGTATCGAGCAGCGCGCCCGCGCACTCCTCGCAGCGTTCAATCGAAAACGCGTCCGTGTTGTCGCCGTGGCCGGGAAAATCCACCAGGATGACCCGCAGGTCCGACCACGCCAGCGACTGGCCCAGCACGTCCATCAGTCGCCGGTTCGCCGACAGCCCGTGAAACACGATCGCGGTCACGTCACCGCCGCGCGCCGCCGGTTCGATAATCGTGATGGGCAGGTGGCAGTCGCAGGCCGTGAGCACCGCTTGATGTTCGGGTCTCGCCACGCGGACGTGTACCAGCACGCCCGCCGCCAGAAAAATCACTCCCAGTGCGGCGAGCATTCTTTTCCGCAGTTTCACCTCGACCTCCACGCGGGCGCGGTGGGAGTGCAGGCATCGTTAGTCTGGTAGAATGAAGTTTTGCAGGGCACGCCGCCGTGCCGCCGAGGAGTGACCGTTTGGGTCAGGTCGTCACGCAAGATGAATTGATTCTCCACGTCGCGGAGCGGAAACGCAACCGCCAGCGCGTCGCTTTCACCAACGGCTGCTTCGACCTCCTGCATCCCGGCCACATTCATTGCCTGGAGCAGGCGCGCGCGCAGGGCGAAGTTCTCGTTGTGGCCATCAACAGCGACGCCGGTGTACGCCAACTGAAGGGCGCCGGGCGTCCCATCATCCCGCAGGACGAGCGCGCCGAAATCCTCGCCGCGCTGGCCTGCGTGGACTACGTGGTCATTTTCGACGAGCCCACGCCGCGCGAAATCATCGCCCGCGTCCTCCCCGACGTACTGGTCAAGGGCGGCGACTGGGGCCTCGACGACATTGTCGGCCGCGAAGAAGTGGAATCCGCCGGCGGCCGTGTCGTCTCGATTCCGCTGGAGCCCGGCTATTCCACCTCCGGCATCATCGACCGCATCCGCAAATTGCCGTCGCCAGCGTCGCAATGATTCTTCCGGTTCTCGCCGAGCTTCTCGCGCGCGTCGGCCGCCATCCCGCCGTCGAGCACGCCGTCGAATCCCTGCGCCGCGGCGACCGCGATGTTTGTCTTGCAGGTGCCACCGGCACCGCCAAAGCGCTCGTCGTCGCCCATCTGCAATGTGCCCTGAACCGGCCCGTCGTCGTCCTGGTGGATTCGAACCAATCCGCCGAGTTGTTCTCCGAATCGGTCCGCTTTTTTCATCGCGTGCTTTCTCGCAGCACCGATTCATCCGCGGCCGGCCACGTCAGCGTCCTCCCGGCTTACGATGTTTTGCCCTACGAGGGACTTTCGCCGCACCCGGAAATTTCCCAGGCGCGCGCCACCTCGCTTTGGCGCTTTGTCACCGGCCAGGCGGTCATCCTCATCGCGCCCGTGGCCGCGGCGATGTTTCGCACTCGCGACGCGGATTTTTATCGCAGCCTCGCGTGCACCCTGGCTCGCGATGCCGAGGTTTCACTCGACGCCCTTCTCGCCCACCTTTCCGGGGTCGGCTACGAACGCCAGGAGCTCGTCGAGCGTCCGGGCCAGTTTGCCGTGCGCGGCGGCATCGTGGACGTCTTCTCGCCTGAAGTGCAGCGCCCCGTGCGTCTCGAACTCCTCGGCGACACTCTTGAATCTCTCCGCGAATTCGATCCCGACACCCAGCGCACCGTCGCCCCCGTCGAGCGCGCCACCTTTCTCCCGCTCACGGATTTCCCGCGCCGCTCGGATTTGCTCGAACGTATCTCGGTCGCGGCTGTCCGCCGCAGCTTCTCTCCCGACGCCGACGAGCTTCGCCACGCCGGAATTTTCCCCGGTTGGGAATTTGAGGCCGCGCGCGTCGAGCCCCTGACCCAAACGCTCGCTGATCTTTCCGACCGTGCTGTCTTCGTATTCGACGAGCCCGAAGTCCTCGAAGAACAATCTCGCAAACTCGATACCGATCTCGCCGGCGCCTTCTCGCGTGTCGCCGAAGTCGCAGACGTCGCCCCGCCCGAAACTTACTACCTGAGCGCCGACGCGTTTCGTGCGGCCCTCGCCGACCGGCTTTCGATTCGATTGGAACGCCTCGCCATCGAAAGGGAAGCCGCGCCGCCGCTTCTTCTGTCCACTCAGCCGACCACGCGCTATCACGGGAATGTCGCCGCGTTCTTGGCCGAAGCGCGCAATCATCTCGCCGCGAATGAAGACGTCGTTGTCTCTGCGGCCAGCACCGGCGAAGTCGAGCGTCTGGCCGACCTCTGCCGCGAATACGAGATGCCCTACCAGCTCGGCGATACCTCCGCCATTTCCTCCCTCTCCGCCGAAGCCAGCGGCTTTGAAAACGTTTCCGCGCAGGCCACCCTGCTTCTGGTCAAATCCCCGCTCGTCGAAGGCGTTGTGTTTCCCGACTCGCGCCTGGTTCTTCACGGCAACGCCGATTTGTTCGAAACGCTCCCGCGGCCCGAACGCCCTCGACGCCGCGCCCGCACCGCCACCTTCTTCAGCGATTTTTCCGACCTGCGCCCCGGCGACTTCGTCGTTCACGTGGACCACGGCATCGGCCAGTTCGAAGGCCTCCGCCAGATTGAAACCGGCGGCGCCACTGGCGAGTTCATGCTGCTCCGCTACGCCGAAGACGCGCGGCTCTACGTTCCTCTCGCCCGTCTCGACCTCATCCAAAAATACCGCACCCTTGGCGAGGCCCACCCGGCGCTCGACAAGCTTGGTGGCATTTCGTGGACGGCGCGCAAAACGCGCGTCCGCAAGGCGCTCGCCGACATGGCCGACAAACTCCTCTGCCTCTACGCCGAGCGCAAAACCGTTTCCGGCCATGTTTTCCCGCCGGATTCCGCCTGGCAGAAGGAATTCGAGGATGCCTTCGAATTCGAGGAGACCCCCGACCAGGCCCGCGCCATCGAGGACGTCAAGCACGACATGGAGCGCCCGCTGCCGATGGACCGCCTGCTCTGCGGCGACGTTGGCTACGGCAAAACCGAAGTCGCCATGCGCGCCGCCTTCAAGGCCATCAACGATTCCAAACAGGTCGCCATCCTCGCCCCTACCACCGTTCTTGCCTTCCAGCATTTCGAAACGTTTCGCCGCCGCCTCGCCGCTTTTCCCGCGCGCGTCGAAATGCTCAGCCGCTTTCGCAGCGCCCGCGAGCAGAAGCGCATCCTTGCCGACCTCGAAACGGGCAAGGTGGACGTGGTCATCGGCACGCATCGCCTGCTTTCCCGCGACGTCTGCTTCCACGATCTCGGCCTGCTCGTCGTGGATGAAGAGCAGCGCTTCGGCGTCGCCCACAAGGAGCGCCTGAAAGAGCTGCGCAAGAATGTGGACGTGCTGACCATGTCGGCCACGCCCATCCCCCGCACGCTCCATATGTCTCTCGCCGGACTGCGCGACATGTCCCTCATCGAAACTCCGCCCAAAGACCGTCTCGCCATCCAGACCGTCGTCGCGCCTTTCCGCGAAACGCTCGTGCAGAAAGCCATCGAAGACGAGCTGGCTCGCGAAGGCCAGGTCTATTTCGTCCACAATCGCGTCCAATCGATTCATTCGCTGGCCTCCTTGGTCCAGCGGCTGGTGCCGCGCGCGCGCCTCGTCGTCAGCCACGGTCAGATGGCCGAAAAAGAGTTGGAGCGGGTGATGTTGCGGTTCATTCGCCACGAAGCCGACGTCCTCGTTTCCACCAGCATCATCGAAAACGGCCTCGACATTCCCCGCGTCAACACGATTCTCATCAATCGCGCCGACCGCTTTGGCCTCTCCGAGCTGTACCAGCTTCGTGGCCGTGTCGGCCGCTCGAACCAGCGCGCCTACGCCTACCTGCTCGTCCCGCAGGAGCGCGGCCTGACCGCGCTCGCGCGCCGCCGTCTCGCGGCCCTCACCGAGTTCAGCGAGTTGGGCGCCGGGTTCCGCATCGCCGCACTCGATCTCGAGCTGCGCGGCGCCGGAAATCTCCTGGGCCGCCAGCAGCACGGCCACATCAACGCGATTGGCTTCGATCTGTATTGCCAGATGCTCGAGCGCGCCGTCTCCGAGCTGAAAGGCGAAGCCGCCGCTCCGGAACTCCGCGTCACACTCAACCTGGGACTCGATATCCGCATCCCATCTGAGTATGTGCCCAGCGAGAATCTGCGCCTGCGCACCTACAAGCGCATCGCCGGCGTCACCACCGAGCCGGAGCACGAAGAGCTTCTCCGCGAGCTCGAAGACCGCTTCGGCCCTCCCCCGCAGGCCGTTCGCAATCTCCTCGACTACGCCGTGCTCAAGGCCGTCTGCGAACGCCTTCTCGTGGCCTCGGTCGAACGCCGCGGCGCGCGCGTGGGCATCAAGTTTCACGACCACACGCCTGTCCGCCCGGAAAACGTCGTCCGATTGCTCCGACGGTCCGGCGGACGCGGCCTCGGCCTGCGTCTCGATCCCTCGGGGGTTTTGTGGATGGATTGGGTTCCGCAGGGCGGGGCAGCCGGGGTGATTGCGTCCGTTCAAAAGGTATTGCTGCAACTACAAACGTAGCGATAAGATGGGAGTTTAGCAATTGGTCGAGAGGGGTTTCGAGGATTGGCGAGGCGTCCCGTAGGGACGCCCTGAAACTAGCCCAGCGATTTATCGCTGGGAACTGACGCGGTAGGAACCGCGAGTCCCGTAGGGACGATTGAAAGCATCTCGGATGAATTTCCCAGCTGGGCCAGAAGGCGAACCATGAAGAAACTAACGACCCGAGCGCTCTACGCAATTCTTATTGCAGGGATTCCCTTTGCCGCCGTCTCTCTTCTCAGCGCGCAGACCCAGGGCCAGGCCCAGAATCCCCCGCCGCCCGTCCTCGAAAAGGTGAAACCTGCTGACCCGGCCAAGGCTCCCGAGGTGCCCGCGAAGCCGCTCACGAAATCGGTGATTGAAGAAATCGTCGCGCGCGTGAACAACGAAATCATCACCCGCTCCGAGTTCGAGCGCGCCCGCGCGCAGATGCGCAAGGAATTGCAGGACGATTGCGAGGAAGCCGCCCGCACCAATCCGGCCAACTGCACCCCGGAAAAGCTCGCCAAAGCCTGGGAGCAACGTGAACCGGAAGTGCTCCGCGACCTCATCGATACCTCTCTTCTCGTCCAGCGCGGCAAGGATTTGGGCATCAACGTCGAGCCGCAAGTCATCAAGCAGCTCGACGAGATCCGCCAGCAGAATAACCTGCCGGACTTGGAGACCCTCGAAAAGAAAGTGGAAGAGGCCGGCATCGCTTGGGAAGAATACAAGAACAGTTTCCGCAGCCGCATCCTGACCCAGGAGGTCGTCTATCGCGACGTCTATCCCGATCTTCAGGTCACCGACGCCGAGGTGCAACAGCTCTACACCAAGAACAAGGAACAATTCCAGCGCCCCGAGCAGGTCATCCTCGCCGAGATTTTTGTCAGCACCGAAGGCAAGGCCGAATCGGAAATCCCCGCTCTCGAGCAGAAGGCCAAGACCCTTCTGGACCGCGTGAAGAAGGGTGAGGACTTCAACCAGCTGGCCAAGCGTTTCTCCGACGGCACCACCGCCAAGCAGGGCGGTGACCTGGGCACCTTCCATCGCGGCCAGCTTGCCAAGGAACTGGAAGATCAGGTCTTCAAGATGAAGCGCGGCGATGTGACCGATGTCATTCACACCCGCACCGGTTTCCTGGTTCTCAAGGTCGAACAGCGCTACGAGGAAGGCATCCAGCCCTTGGAGAAGGTCAAGAACGAGGTCGAAGGCCAGATCCGCTACGAAAAGTTGCAGCCCGCGGTCCGCGCCTATCTAACCAAGCTTCGCGAAGAAAGCTACGTGTTGGTGAAGCCCGGCTATGTGGATGTGGCCGGCACGAGCACCGCGCCCATCGAAGAAGTCCAGCCCACGCCGGATACGCCCAAGGGCAAGAAGGGAAAGAACGAGAAGAGCGACAAGAAAGACAAGAAAGACGGCAAAGGCAGCACCGATAAGAAGGACGAGAAGAAACAGAACTCGCCCGCGGGTCCTCGCTAGTGCCGGATTGTGGAATTAGACCGTAGATGATTCGGTCGTCGTTGCTGTGGTCGGTTTTGAGGAACGCATCTCACAAATGCGTAATTTGCCGCCGCCGGGAGGGCACGGCGGAACTTGCCTGCCCTGAGCCTGTTGAAGGGTCCCGAGCGGAGCCGAGGGAGCCGTGCCGAAATAGGGACCAGAAATCAGGGATTTTAACCCCTGAGGGAATTGCGTGACAGGTGGCTGCGTCAATTCGCGCATTTATGAGACAGCTTCATTTCAAATTTTGGATTTGAAATTCGGAAAAGCGAACCCACTGGGTAGCTGGGAGACACCAGAAGAATTCACCCGCCTATGAAGCCTGTCTACGTCTCCGACCTCATCCCTGAGCAGAGCATGACTTCGTTTTTCCTCGTGGCTTCGAAGGAATTGCGCACGGGCCCGTCCGGTCGTCCCTATCTCCGCCTCGAACTTTCCGACCGCACCGGCGCCATTGACGCTCGCATCTGGGACAACCTCGAACAGGCCGCGGCCTCGTTCGAACTCGATGATTTCGTCAAAGTCCAGGGCCGCGTCGAAACCTATCGCGGGAAAAATCAGCTCGTCGTCGAGCGCATTCGCCGCGCCGAGCCCGGCGAAGCGGATCTGGCCGATTTCTTTCCCCACACGACGGAAGACGTCGACGCTCTCTACTCACGCCTGCGGGAAATTGTCGCCGGAGTGGGGAATCCCTGGCTGCGCCGCTTGCTGGAAAGTGTCATCGAGGACGCGGACATTCTCCCCAAGCTCAAGCGCGCCCCCGCCGCCAAGGCCATGCACCACGCCTATCTCGGCGGCTTGCTCGAGCACGTTGTCAGTCTCTGCGAGCTCTGTCACGTCGCCGCGCCTCGCTATCCCGGCGTCGATGCCGACCTGCTCCTTGCCGGTGCCGTCCTGCACGACATCGGCAAACTCGACGAGCTCAGCTACGAGCGTTCCTTCAATTACACCACCGAAGGCCTGCTCCTCGGCCACATCCAGCTTGCCTATGAGCTGGTCGGGCGCAAAGCGGACGCCATCGAAGGCTTCCCGCGTGAGCTGCGCACGCTCGTGCTCCACCTGATTGTCAGCCATCATGGCCACTACGAGTTCGGCTCGCCGAAACTCCCGATGTTTCGCGAGGCCATCCTTCTCCATTACCTCGACGACCTTGACTCAAAAATGGGTGCCGTTCGCGCTTCGCTCGAATCAGAGAAAGGCGAAGGCGAGTGGAGCGCCTACAATGCGGCCTTGGAGCGCCGCCTGTTGCGCACCGATCTTTACCTGCGCGAGGAATTTTCCGCGCCCGTTCCCGAGCAGCTCCCTCTGGAGCCGCCGAAGAAAGGTTGAATTTCCATCTCAAATTTGAACTTTGAAATTTGAGATTTGTAATTGGGAACGAGCAATCTGGTCTAGGGCCGTCTCGCGGTCGGCCTTGGACCTTGGACTTTCGACCTTCGACATAAAGTGTCACCGAACTCGACGACCGACGCTGGAAAAGCCCGCCGCTCGATTCTCGACTTGGCGCCGCTCGAACTGCATTGCATGAACGCGCTCTGGGCGCTCGGCGAAGGGAGCGTTCGCGACATCCGCGAAGCTCTGGCCCCTTCGCTCCCGCGCGCGTACACCACCATCATGACCATCATGGACCGCCTCGCCCACAAAGGCGTCGTGGATCGCCGCAAGGTCGGCCGCGCTTATCTGTATCGCCCCAGCCTCTCGGCCGAAGATGCCCGCGCCCATGCCGTCGAGCAGGTGGTCGACCATTTCTTCGCGGGCTCAGCCCCGGCGTTGCGCGCTCATCTTACTGGAGGTCACGAACCTCGCAGCATCCCGCGGAAGCAAGCGGTGGCGCCTGTGGCCGAGCCGCCCGCCGCTCCCGCGCCGGAGCCGGTCGAAGCAAAGAAGGCAGAGGAGCCCGCGCGCGATAGCTCGACTCCGCCCATGGATGCGGTCTTGCTCTAGGCCGATGTTTCCCTCGCAGCTCACCATTCGCGACGTCACGCTTCGCCCCGCCACGGTTCTGGCGCCGATGGCTGGCGTCACCGACACGGTTTTCCGCCGCGTCATCCGCGAAATGGGCGGCTGCGGCTTGCTTATGACCGAGTTCACCAGTTCCGAGGGCATCACCCGCGGCAGGCGCCAGGCCGCGCGCACTTTGCGCTACCTCTATTTCACGGAGGACGAGCACCCCATCACCGCACAACTCTTCGGCGCCAATCCCGATGTGATGGCCACCGCTGCCGCTCGCGTCGAAGACCTCGGCTTCGATATGGTGGACATCAACCTGGGCTGCCCCGCGAAAAAGGTGGTCCAGTGCGGCGGCTCGGGTTTGTTGCGCGACCTGCCCCTGCTCGAGCAGATTCTTCGCGCCGTCCGCGCCGCTGTCCGCATCCCCCTCACCATCAAGATCCGCGCCGGCTGGGACGAGAAGAACATCGTCGCGGTTGAGGTCGCCCGCATGGCTGAGCAAGTCGGTGCGAACGCCATCGCGGTTCATCCCCGCACGCGCCTCCAGGGTCTTAAGGGCCGCGCCGACTGGAGCCTGATCGCCCAGGTGAAGCAGGCCGTGCGCATGCCGGTCATCGGCAACGGCGATATCAACTCTCCCGAAGATGCGCTGCGCATGGTCAAAGAGACTTCCTGCGACGCCGTGATGATCGGTCGCGCCGCTTCCGCGAATCCCTGGATCTTTCAGCAGTTGGCGCAGTTTCTGGAGACCGGCACCTACGGTCAGCCTACAGAGGCTGATCGCCACGCCCTCATCGCCGATTATTTCCGTCGGCTCGTCGCCGCAGAGCTCCCCGACGCCATCGGCAAGATGAAGCAATTCGTCTGCTGGTTCACCCACAGCGTCCGCAATGGCAGCGAGCTCCGCCGCCACGTTCACGCCGCTCACTCGCCCGCAGAGGTCTTGGATCGGGTAGAATCCTTCTTCAGTGGGGAGCGCGCGGCAGCAGGAGGTACCTAATGGCCGAAGAAAAAGCAACCGGCGGAGCAGGGAAGGGGCGCGTTCATCGCCGTGTCGAGGTGGGCCTGCCGATGATCGTGCGCGGCACCGACTCTCACGGCACGCGTTTCGAAGATGCCACGCACTGTTTCAACGTCAGCCGCACCGGCGCTTCCTTCGCCACCACGCGCGAGCTCGCTATGGGAACTGATTTGGAAGTCGTCATTATCGTCGCCAGCGGCGCCCAGGCCGGCCGCGGCGAGTTCAGCACGCTGGCCCGCGTGGTACGCATCGTCCCGGGCGACGACCCCGCCGAAAAAGTCATCGGTGTCTATTTTCTCGAAGCGCGCTTCCCCCGCGTATTCGTCTCCGAATCCACCACCTGATTCTCTGGTTTTCTCTGTGCTCTTTCTGTCTCAGTGTGCTCTGTGCCAGTTTTTCGTTTTGCCTCTCAGAAAGTTTCCAGCGTCAGGAGTTTACCCCGACGTTTTGTGTCGCGGTGCCTCTGCGTTAGGTTTTCTCTGTGTACTCCGTGCCTCTGATGTCATGAGGGAGGCGCCTCCTCGGGCGAGCGTTGGTACGCTTGCCCCTACCGTTCGACAAGGGTCGAAAGGAGGCGCCCATGCCAGTGTATCTCGGAGTTGATTTTCATG
>Ga0315268_10000628_pt1 | contig 41066 bp, 41 predicted proteins | sample C1_top_MG_FD_204535 | JGI IMG/M metagenome (GOLD analysis project Ga0315268, IMG submission 204535) | Sediment microbial communities from Yellowstone Lake, YNP, Wyoming, USA - C1_top | ecosystem: Environmental > Aquatic > Freshwater > Lake > Sediment | place: USA: Wyoming | collected 2017-08-01
ACCCCCCAATGGTAAAATTTTACATTTTTTTCGGGGGTTTGCCATTTAAAGGGGGTGGGGGGGGTGGCACGGGCAAGGCCAGAGAGTGCCGTGGGTGGGAGCGGCTATTCAAGTCTGGCCGCTTCTTTGGCGTTTGCAGGCCTCCCAGATGGCGTCCATCTCTTCCAGGGTGGCGGTCTCCGGGGTTTTGCCTTCCTTGGCCAGGGTGCGCTCCACCACGTGGAAGCGCTTGATGAACTTGTAGATGGTGCGCCTCAGAGCCCCTTCGGAGTCGATGTTGAGGAAGCGGGCCACGTTGACCAGGGCGAACAGGATATCCCCCAACTCCTCCTCCCAGGCCGGGTTCCCCCCGGTTTCCAGGGCCTGGCGAAATTCCCGCCACTCCTCGTCCACCTTGTCCAGGGCCCCCTCCAGGTGGGGCCAGTCGAAACCCAGACGGGCCGCGGCTTCTCCCAACCGCTGGGCCTGCACCAGGGCCGGCAGCGCGGTGGAGACCTGCCCCAGGGACCCCGGCGCCGGGCCTTTTCCCTCCCGGACTTTGGCTTCCTGCCAGAGGCGGCGCAAGTCCTCCTGGGTCCGGGCCTCCGCGGCGCCAAAGACGTGGGGGTGACGGTGGATCATCTTGGCCGCGATGCCGGCCACCACTTCCCGGAAGGAAAAGTCGCCCCGCTCCTGGTACAGGTCGCTGAGAAACACCAGGTGCAGGAGCAGGTCCCCCAATTCCTCCTTGATTTTGTTGGGGTCCCGGCTGTCCAGGGCCTCGATCAATTCGTAGGCCTCTTCCAGGACGTAGGTCTTCAGGGTCTCCGGGGTCTGCTGGGCGTCCCAGGGACACCCCCCCGGTCCCCGGAGTCGCCGGACGATGGCCAGAAATTCGTTGATCACGGCGCCGGCGTCGCGCTTATCGGTCATCTACCTGGTCTCCAGCAAAAAATCTTTCCCCTACGCGGCTATTTCAGTTTCTCCAGGTACTCGGAGACATCCGGGAAGCGGTATTCCTGGGACGAGGCCCGGGGTTCCCGGGGCGAGACGCCCTGGGCCTGGTCTTTCTCGCCGCCGCGGCGCCACTGCTGGATCTGTTCGTTGAGGCGCTTGTTAAAATCCGGCGGCAGCAAGCTTAGCGCCCAGCGGGAAATCTCCACGAATTTGGGGGCGGTATGGGATTCCTTCATCAGGCGGGAGTCCCGGGGAAGCAAGACCCCCAGCAACATCAGCCCGAAGCCCACGAGGAGAGCTCCCTTGGCCAGGGCGAAGGTGCCGCCCAGCAGGCGGTCAAAGAAATCCAGATAAAGGTGATAAAGGGCGCGTTGCAGATAGTGGGCCAACAACCGGGTGAGCCAGTAAACCGTCACCAGCACCGCGGCAAAGGCGATCCAGCGGGCGTGGAAAGGGTCCGGCACCCAGCGCTGCAGGATGGCCGCCAACTGCAGGTAGGTGTGGGCCGCGGCCAGCACTCCCCCCACCAATCCCACCAGGACCGCCAACTCCTGGGACAGCCCCCGGTAATACCCCCGCAGGGTGATCAAAGCCAGGATTACCAGGATTCCCAGGTCGAGTAAATTCATGCGCGCCGCCCACCTCTACTACCGACAAGCCCTATCAGAAAAAGGCGGGGGCGTCAACCCTGGAGGCGGCGCTCAAGCCGGAGGCGACCATTGGCGCGAAGGCAGCCTGGATTCCCCCCTTTTTCCTAAAGGGGGCAGGGGGGATTATGAAATCCTTCGCATTCCCGGATCCAACTGCATTTTGATCTTCGGCCAGTCCACCGGCTCCAGGCCGCAGCGGGCGCAGATGGCTTCGTGGCGGCCCACGGTGTTGCCGTAGTTGGGGTCGCCGTATTTCCGGCTGATGAGATTTTCCACGTAGGTCCCCAGGGCCCGGATGAAGGCCGCTTCGCCCCCCTCCCGGGACTCGGCGAATTTAAGGGCGCGCCGCAGGCCCAGGGGGCCGGCCTGGTTCCCCACATCGGCCATCATCACCAGGGCCCGGAGGGCCACACGGCCTTCCGTTTTAAAGCGAGCGGGATAAGCCTCATAACCTGCCGTCAAAAGTTGCGCCACCTGCCGCCGGGCCAGGCGGTGCTGCACCCGCTGGAACTCCTGGTCCCGGCCCGCCAGCCAGAAGCGCCAGGGCCAGGGGTCCAGCCACAGGGGCAGTTTTTTCCCCGGTCCCCGGGTGCGGGCCAGCAAGCGGCGTGCCGCAAGCGGGTCGCCGCCTCCCAAGATGCCGGTGAACTTGCCCGGATCAGCCTCTTCCATAACCTGCAGCAAGAGCCCTAAACTGCCGGGATTTTGGGCCCACTGCAACAGGCCGAAGGACAGCCCGGCGCCGTCGCCGTTCAGTTGCAGGGCGTCGAAGGCTCCCCCCTCGCCCGCGGCCACCGCCGCGGTGATCTCATCCAGGGGATCCCAGGCTTCCTGGCCTGGATATAAGGTCCCCGTCAGGTATTCCCGGCAAAGTCGAATCAGAGGAAACAGCCGGGCCCGGGTGCGGGGCCCCAGCACGCCGTCGGCCGCCAGGCCCCGGGCCCGTTGGAACCGGCGGAGTGCTTGGGCGGTGACAGCGCCGAACCCCGTTTCTGCCACCTTCAAATAACCCAGAGCCCCCAGGTGTTGCTGGAGGACCGCCACCGCGGGCCCAGCGTCTCCTTCCTTAAGCAGCATCATCTCTCGCGAGGTTCAGGAGCCACGGAAGGTGAAACGGTGTGCAACTTACTCAACTTTGAACTTTGAACCTTGAACTTTGAACTCCTCTACCGCACCACCCGCCCCCGGAGGTCATGGCTATGATAGTTGAGGGCCTCCCAGAGGCCGTGGTGCTCCACTTCGTGCTCAAAGCGGGACACGAACCTTTCGCCCAGCTCCTCCCGGCAGGCGCAGAAGTGCTCCGCAAGCTCGTCCAGCTTCCGCTCCAGCCGCACCAGCAGGCGCCAGAGCAACAGGGCGCTCACTCCGGCAAAAACCCCCAGCAGGGTCACCAGGGTGCCCACATGTTCCGCCAGGTCGTGGTAGTTCATCTGGGGCTCGGCCTCCTGACCGCCTTGCCAGTGGCGCGGTCACCTGCAGGGGCGGGTTTGAAACCAGCCCCTACGCCATTTCTATTATGCGGGCTCATTGAATCTCCTGAAAGGCGGACCCCTGCCAACCCGCCTCCCTCACTGCTTGGCCACGCCGGCCCGCAGGGCCGCCAGGCCCAGGGAGCCCAGGAGCCCCAGGATGACGTCGTACTGCTCCCGGTCCAGCCAGCCCACGGCCAATGCGAAGCTGGCCAGGGCCAGGGCCGCGGCCGTCAGGTAGGTCTTCTTGCCTTCCAGGCTCATCATTCCCTCCAGCCGGTGATTTTCACCGTTTGATTGGCGGTGTTGTCGTTGTTCAGGTAGAGGCGGTGCCCGTCGCCGGTGCGGCATTCAAAGGGCATGGCCCCCCGGACCCCGAGGAAGAGCAGGGCCGGCGGGGTGGCGTGCAGGAGCAGGGCCGGGGTGCTGCCGTCATGGGAGACCGCCAGCTTCAGGTCACAGCCCTCCGCTGCCAGGGCATAGCCCGACAAGTATCGAGCCGTGGGCGGCGCCACCTCCCAGAGGTCCAGCAGGGTGAAGCCGTTGAGGGCGCCGCTGGACAACTGCCGGGGGGTGCGGTAGAGGGTCGTGCCTCCCATAATTCCCCCCTCCTGGTAAAAAGGGGCCAGGTTCCCGTCGCCGCCGTTCAACACCATGCCCAGATAGCGGAAGTTAGTGTCGGGCAGGACCACGAACCAATCGCCCTGGGCCAGGGTCAGGCTGGCGCCGCCATAGGTGACGGTGCCGCCGGTGCCGTTGTCGGCGTTGTTGGCGGTGATGCTGCGGGCCAGCCCCCGGGAGGCTCCAGTTAAAACCAAAATTTGGCCGCCAGCCAACTCGTCGGTGTCAAATCCATAACCGATATTGCCGGAGTTGGCGTTGTTGCGCAGGCTGAGCACCTGGCCGGCCTGGGACGCGACCCGCATCACCGGCATGGCCTTCAGGGAAAAGATGGCGTCCGATGACCCCGCCAGGGCGTAAATGCAGTACCATTGATTGGATTTTTCTGTGCCCCAGAGATTTTCGGCGACGCCAAAATCCAGGGTTGCAGGCGCGGCGTTCTCCCGGTAGCGGCCGTCTGACAGCCCCGCGTCCACCCACTGGCCCCGATGCAGAGGCGAAGGGAAGCCGCACAGCAGCACCCTGGCCTGGCAGTCCGAGGTGGCGTTGACCCGGAGGGTTCCCTGGTCCACGTACTCCAGGGCCGGGCCGCCGGTGAGTTCGAAGCCCTCCAGCAGAGCCCGCTCAATCTTGTCAAAGTCGCTCTTCAAAATCACCTGGCGGCCGGTGCCGCTGGCCCACTTGCTTTGCGGTAGGTGGATCAGTGCCATTTTTTTCCCTCTTTCAGTTACCGGTTCATCGGGATCCCGGTGGTGTACCTTATCTCACATAGGCCCGGAACTCCCAGTTGGCGTCATAGGAACTGGCCAGGTCAATGGCCCAGGACCCGCCGGCGCTTTCTTCCTGGTCCACGGCCCAGCAGCCCCGGGTTTCCAGGGGTCTCATCAGGCCCAGGCGCACCCTCCGCCCCTTGAGGTCCAGGTCTTTGCCGAAGACGGCGAACTCGGCCCGGTCCAGGCCGTGGAAAGGCGAAGACACCGCCACCGTGTCGCCCAACTCCACCCGCACCCCCTCCAGCCAGGTCTCCGCCTCCGCCGCCTCCCAGGGGGAAGACAGCCTTTTCAGAAGCCGGGAGGCCAGCAACCGGGCCATGGTCGGGTCTTCCAGCACCACCGGCCCGCCGTAGCGGCAATCCAGGTCCGCGGCCTGCTCCCCAAAACAAGCCGCGGCCGCCTCATCCCGGGACTCGGCAAACTTGAGGTTGTCCCGGTCGTAGTCGGCGTAGCGCACCCGCACCACGTTTTTCAGGCTCTCCTGGCCACAGGCGGTGGTGAGTGCGCGCAGTTGCGATGGGGCCAGCGCCACCAGGTTGTCCCGCACGACGAAGTCCAGCAGCTTCTGCCACCAGGTCCAGTCACCCTGGGCCCGGGCGTATTCCAGGGCGCCACCCAGCATCAGCACCACTCCCTCCAGGGTGCCCATCTGGCGCAGGGCCAAGTAATGCGGGGCGTAGTCCCAGACATCCTCATCTTCGAAGTAAGAAAAGGGAATGAGGTCGGTGTTCAGAAGGTTAGGTTTCCCGTCTCCGCGGTTGGCCAAAACCCAGCCTACCAGGGTCGCAAAGTGGTCCCGGTCCGCCTCACCGGTGCCAAAGGGGTAGGCCTGTCCCGGCACGCCGTGCAGCGCCAGGCCGAAGAGCCGCAGCACCAGGGCATTGAGCCAGGCGTAGTGCCGGTCGCTTGTGTAGCCCCCGAACTCCGAGTCCCAGCGGTTGTCCCGGAGGTCGTCCAGGAGCCGCCGGGCCCAGATGGCCGCCAGATTGATGCCGCGGCGGAGGTAAATGAACAGGCACCCCAAACCCACGGCCGCGGCCGCGCCGGGGTCATAGGGCCCGTAAGTGAAGCCATATTCGGAGAAGCACCCCGGAAGTTGCCAGCCGCTGCCGTCCGGCGCGGCGTTCGCATCGATCCATTGGAGCCAGTTCTCCAGCACTGTCCGGGCCCCGGGGTCCGCGGTGGCGAAGAAATACTCCGCCAGGCGCTGGAAAGCCCAGTACTGCCCCAGGGCGCCGCCCGCCTCGGGGTAGGCCGAGCCGTTGAGTTCGCCCCTGATGATGCGCCAGTTGTCCTGCAACTCCGCGGGGCCCACGGCCCGCATCTGGACGCGCAGCAGGTCGAGGCTGCCGGTGAAATAATCGCCCCCCGCCGCGGCCCGGGCCACGGTGAAATCCCGGGCATTGTCAAGATTGCCGGGGCGCACCGCGGGGGCGTAGCCCAGGGCGCCGTCCAGGCAGAAGGTGAACTGGCCGTCCCGGTCCAGGGAGACCGCCACGTAATGGTAAGAAGCGGTATCCAGGGCCAGGGCCGGCTCCGGGGAGACCACGGAAGACCCCGAGGCGTCGGCCACGGCAAGCCGCAATTCCCCCGCCGGCCCCAGGAACAGCTCGTAGCCGGGGCCACCGTCCGCCAGCTTGCTGATTATCCGGGCGCCGGCCGTCAGCTCCCCGGGCTTCACCACTGCCTCCAGGCTGAAATCCCCGGCCCCCGGGTCCAGGCCGGGGCCGCCGCAAGTCAGGAAATGGCTGCCGTCCAGGTCCACCGCGGTGGCCCCAGGCTGGCAGATTCCGGCGACGTAGGCGGGGCTGCCGCCGCCCTGAAATTCCAAGCCGCGATCTGCTCCGCTGGCGTCGGTGAGGGCGCCGTTGAAGTGCCAGAAGCCCGCGGTCTTCCCTAAATCCCGGTGCCGCCGCCACCAGGAGAAGCGCCCGAAGTCTTCTTCGCCGCACAGGTCGATGTTTTCCACGTCGTTCCGGGTATGCACCGGCAGGATGGGGCCCTTGAGCCCCCCGTAACGGCGGTGGAATTCGTCCTGGGCGTCCCGGTGGAGCTTTAGGTAGGTTTGCACCAGCTCCGACGCTCCCACCAGGTGGGGAGCCAGGGGCTGGGCGTAGTGCACCAGGGTGGGGCCCCGCCAGGGATTTTGGCCGTAAGGGGTCAGGGAAATGGCCAGCCGGGGCGCGTAAGGATAGGGGTCCTGGGCTTCCAGGTTCAAGCTGACGTCATCCAGCCACCACTCGTGTTCCGGGAGGCCCCCCTGCTCCACCTTGAACTCCAGCAACCTGAGTCTCCGGGCGCCGGCAAAGGTCTGGTGGTCGTCGAACTTGAGGTCCGTGAGATAAAAAGACCCGTTGCTGGGCGGGGCGCTGGAGATTCCCAGGTCCACCGCCTGGAGCGGGTGGGTGAGGGGCCAGGACCCCGATTCCAGCAGCAGGTCATTGAGGTTCAGCGTCACCCGCTGCCAGGCGCCCACCGTCACCGTGCGGTCCCGGTAGAAATAGCTGCCTGCCGCGTCCTTGACCTTGACCCGCAGGGTGAGGAAACTCGCCCCGGAAACCACCGGCTTGAGGAGAAAGTTGAGGCTGGCCCGGCCGGCGGAGTTTACCCGGCCGGTGTCGATGCCGGCCCAGACCCCAAACGCGGTGGCGTAAGGCGACAGGTTCCAGGTGATGAGGCGCTGGGTGTAATAGATGTCGCCCAGCAGGACCTCGGTCTCTTCCCGGAGCCCGATGGTGACGTCGCTGAAGTCCGGCTGGGAGGCGGAATACCAGGCCCCCCAAGTGGCCGTGGCCCGGTCGCAGTCTTCGATGAGGTTGTCCCGGCGCCAGAACTGGCTGAAGGGGACCTCAAACACCGTCATTTCCGGAAACCGGTCCGGCACCGCATGGAGGAAGGCGTGCTCCGGGCCCCAGGGGTCGGCGGCGTCCGGCTCTGCATCATTGAGCACCGCCAGCAGCCGCCGGGGATGAACTGCGGGGTCGCCCCCCCAGAAGGTCCAGTAATCCCCGGCCACCAGATCGGTGCCGGAGCCGCCTTCCCAAAAGACCTCCAGACCGGCCCAGAGCTCCAGGGGGTGCCCGGCATCGCCGGTGACCAGACCGCCGGCCTCCCAGGTGAGGCCGTCGTCCCGGGACCAGCGGAAGGTGGCCGCCCCCACTTCGCCGGTGGTTTCGATCTCCAGCACGAAGTAGGTCTTTTCCCGGCGGTCGTAATCCCCCTGGAGCACCAGAGTGGCGCTGCCGCTGCCGATTTTGGTGAGATTGTGCACCCGCTGGCTGAGGTTGCCGCCCCGGAGGCTGAAGGTCACCCGGTTTATGGCGCGGAAGGGTTCGTTTTCCAAAGACCAGTTCAGGCCGTAGCCGAACCAGGCGGCGTCGGTGCTGGCCGGCAACTGCGCCTGGAGGTGCAGGGCCCGGCCCGCGGCGTCGGGCGGGGCCTCGCACCGGAAGACCTGGAAGGCCTTATCCCCGCAGGTGGTCCCCCGGTACATGAGGTGGGGGCCCCGGTCCCAATCCTGGCGCTCGAAGGTGTCGCGCACCAGGGGCGGCGTACGGGATTCCTCCCGGGGCTCCAGGGCCTGCCAGAGGAATTGGAGGAGGGGGGCGTAATCCCGGCCCCGCACCTGGCCGGCGAAATGGAGCAGCACCATCAGGTCCAGGAGGCGGTCCACCGCGAAGTCGTAGGTGAAGTCGTCCCGGCCCCGGCAGGCCCGGCGGATGCAGGGGTAGTTGTTCAGGGGCTCGTATTTGGCCGCCTGCTCGCCGGTGAAATAAATGTAAAAAATCTGCACCTCGGCGCCGGCCGGGAGGGGCGTTCCCAGGGTGAGGACGGTTTCGGCGCCCTGGTTGGCGAAGGCGCCGCCCTGGTAGTAGTTGGTCAGGTCCCCTTCCATGGGGTCGGCCCAAAATCCGGCCCAGGGAAACCGGGTCTCGTAGCGCCAAACCCCCCGGACGTAGAAAACCTGTCCGCCGCCTGGCTGGGGCGGGGCGATGGTCACCTGGCCGCCGGGCTGCACCTGGGCCACTGCGCCTTGCCAGGCGCCGGCCACCGCCTCCTGCAGCGGAGTGCCCCCCATGTTGTCAAAGGCCCAATTGAATTGGGCGGCCCGGGCCCATTGTACACGCGACATTCAGATACCCGTTTTTCGTTCTATATTCTCTTGGTGTCTTGGTGATGAATCATTCTCCGAGGTAAGCCCGGATCTTGATTTCCCCAAAATCTATCCACAGGTCATACAGGCAGCGCCGCACAATCTCCCGCACCGCCTGGGCGGCGCTGACGTTCTCAAAGCAGACCCCGATGGCATACTCCGGAGTGAGGCTCTTGGCCAGGGCAAAAGAATCCCCATCCAGGGCCTGGCTTAACCCCACTTCCGCCAAAATGTCGGTGATAATGTCCACCGGGTGGGTGGTGCGGTCCTTGACCACCGCCGCGGTAACCCCGGCGCTGCGGCCGGTGACCTGGATCAGCCCGGTGACTGGGTCCGCTGCCACCCGGTCGCCGGTCAATTCGCCGTTGAGGTAGACGCCGCGAATCTCTTCGAAGGGCGCGCCATAGAGCTGATAGTGGTAAATGGGCGGGGTGGCCGAAAAGGTCCAGTGGTCCCCCGGGGCCAGGTCCTGCCCCAAGCCGGGTTCCCAGCAGACCGCCAGGCCGTCGCCCAGTTCCGCCGGGTCTTCGGGACCTGTAGTGCGAACCCCGGTGTCCTTCCAGCTCTGCCCCTGGTTCAGCGACCACCTGAAGGTGGCGGACCCCACCTCGCCGGCGCCGTCGATTTCGATGAGGTAATCCTGGGGGTAGGTGCTTCGGAATTCGCCCAGCACCGTAAGGGTCGCCGAGCCGCTTCCCGTCATCACCGGGGTGCTCACCGACGCCGGGATGGTCTCCGTGAGTTCGGCCCGGGCCCGGTATGGACCCCGCATGAAAGGCCGCCGCACTCCGGCGGCGTCGGGGACGCCGACGAGCCGCCGGAGGCCCGCGGCCGCGGCGTCCTGGCTTTTAAGAAGGGCCCGGTGGGTTTCCCGCCAGCCGTGGGAGAGGCCCCCCAGGCTTTGCAGCTCCCCTTGGTACAAGAGCTGCCAGGATACCCGGCCATCCTCCAGTTCCCAGCCGTGGTAGAGCGCCACCTGCTTTTTCGACCAGTCCAGGCCCCCCAGGTAGGAAGCCGCCGCCCCGGCCAGCCACTGCCCCCGCCGGTTGTCCAATGATAAGGTGTGGTCCCCGGCCCGGAGTTCCCCGAAGTCCCGGGCCATTTCCACCCGCACCGCGCCGGCGTCCAGAATCTCGCTTTCCGGCACCGCGAGTCTGCCATCCAGCCGCAAAGCGGCCACATATCCGGAACTCGCCCCCTCCACGGCATAACTCTCGTACCCGCCATCGGGGGCCTGGTTCACGGCATAGGCGGTAAATTCTCCGGCCTCCTCGGCGAAGTCTTCGGCCCAGGAGCGGATGGTCTGCCGAAACTCCACCCGGACCTGATAATAAGGGGCCAGTGCAATTTCTTCGCCCTGGCGCAAAGACTGGTATGGCGTGGCGGTGACCTCTCCGGGGCTGGCGCCGGAGCGCAGGAAGACTTGGGCCTCCATCCCCCCACCGCCCTCCCAGGAGGGCACCATGCTATCCAGATGCGGAGCAAAAGCGGGCATCACCGGAGAGGTCCAGGACCCTGTGGCCTGGCAGCCTGCCGCCATGGCCAGGGTGCCCGGCTCGCCGCCGTAGACCGTGTGCTCGAAGACGCCGGAGCCCGGGGTCAGCCCATAGTCCAGGTCGAAGGGGAAAACCACCGCCTTCACCCGGGGCCGCGCCCCCCGCAGCCGGGCCTCTTCCTGCAAGTATTCGCTGCCAGCCTGTTTCATGGTTTTCGGTTTTCGGTTTTCGGTTTTCGGTAGCTGAACATTCTTCGCTCAACCCCTGACCCCTCACAGCTCACTGATTACTACCCACTCCCTACACTTCCTCCAGCACCAGGCTGCCGGACCAGGACCCCGGGGCCACTTCTTTAAAATCCAGGTCATTGGTCCAGACCCCGGTGAAGGTTTTGGAGCTGCCGCCGTCCCGGTAAAAGTCGATATCCGCCTGGGCCTGCTTCAGGGCTGTCAGGGCCTCCTTTTGTGCCACTGAAATGTACTGAAGTCTCAAGATCCAGCGCTGCTTGAGCCCCCGGGCGTAGCTTCGCAGGGTGCCGTCCAGGGCCCGCTCCCGGTCCGTATCGTCCTGGGCTACTTCCTGGTAGTCCCAGGTGAAGTTCACCGGCAGCGTATAGCTTCGGCGGCTTCCTGCCTCCGTCCATTCGAATCTGGCGTTGGCCATGGCGCCTCCCCTTACCAGCGCCGGTCCGCTTCCCGTTCCAGGGCCGGGAGCAGATGCCGCTGTACCAGTCGGTCCCAATCCAGGCTGGCCACCCCCCCGGCGTCCAGGGCCTGGACCTGGATGGTGATGTCATAGCGGGGGCCGGCATTCCCGGCGGCAACCTCGAAGCGGCCGCTGCGCAGGGCTTCGAAATTGCTCTCCCCCAGGCGGGCCATGCTCTCCCGGGGCAGGATCCCCTCCCCGGCCTGGGCCAGGACCAGTTGCTCGTCGCCCATCAGGGTCCCGGGGGAGACCGCCAGGCCCTGGTGGGCCTCTACCACGCCGCCCTGGTGGAACCAGCCGCCGAAATCCAAGACCGCCCCCAGGAAGGACGATCCGCCGCCCCCGCCGCCCAGGGTGGCCGCCCAGGCGGAAGCCACCTTGCTCAGGATGGCCAGCACCTGCTCGCCCCAGTCCTCCACCCCACCAGAGATGCCAGCCAGGGTCTTTTCCCAGCTCTGGCCCAGAAAGTTGCTGGCGGCTTCTCCCCGGGCAGCCACCTCCTCAAACCGGGTCGCCGCCAGGCTCGACATGGACTCCAGGGTTCCCTGCCATTCCCGGGAAAAGTCGGTCCAGTTCTCCTTGAGGCTCCGGGTTTCTTCGGCCCAGACCGTAAGCCGCGCCCGGCTGTATTCTCGGCTGAGATTCAGCATCTCTTCCTGCACCGACCGGAATTCCGCCAGATTTTGCCGGCTCCAGTCGCCGTCGCCTTTATCTTTGAGCATGCCGCCCTCGCTCGCATTCCTCGAACACCTGGCGCACCAGGCCCAGCAGCAGCCAGGTCTCCAGGGTCAGGTCGTTGGCCCCGAACGGGTAGCCGGCCCGGCTGAGCCGGTAGAGAAAGACCAGGTGCCGGGTCCAGGGGGAGATGGCCTCGGGCCGCAGGAATTCCCGGCACTCCCGGCAGGCCCAGTCGGCAAAGGCCCCGCTGGCTGCCCGGCAGCGCCGGTGCTCTTCCATCCCACATAACCGGCCGCCGGCCAGGGCCTGCAATTCACGGAGAAGCGGCCAATCCTCCAGGGAGACTTCCGGGGCCTCTCCTCGCGCCTCGCTCAGCCCCACTCCGGCTCTCCCCGGGCCGCCGGCCGCAGACCCTCAAAAACCTGCTGGGCCAGATATGACACCAGGTCCGGAGCGTGTTCCGCCAGCCGGGCCTTCCAGTCCGGGTGCTTCTCCGGGTCCAGGGCTGCGGTCATGCCGTTTTCCTGAACCAGAAAATGCCCCGGACCGAACCCGGTCAAAATCTCCAGCCCGAACCGCAGCCTGGTCTCCCCCAGGCAGAACCGGCGCTGGCCGCCCTCGATGCGGTAGGCTGACATCTGGTACGCCACCCGCTCCTCCGACGTGGGCAGCCGGTAGTACAGCGTGATCCTGGTGCCCGACACCGGGTCCTGCACCGCCAACTCCTGCCGCTCTTCCCCCAGAATCCTGCCCATGCGCGCTCCGAATAATGTAAAGGTTTTGGGGAGGGACTGGAGGAAAAGCTCTTACCCCCGCCCCAAGCTCCTCCCCCCCAACTCACGCCGCGTAGCTGCCAATTTTATTCTGGATATAAGCAATAACCGACCCGTAGTCGTCGTCTTCCAGCACCGCGAACTCCACTTCCTCGGCCAGGCGCCGCTGGCTTACCCGCACCGGAGCGCTCAGCACCGCCACCCGGGGGAAGATTAGCTCCACCTGGTAGTGGTATCCCGGTTCAAACTCCGGCCCCCGGGCCTTCAGGTACACCGCCAGGGTATCGTTGGCCGCCAGGTTCTGGGCCAGCAGGAAGTCCCGAAAATCCCGGTCGAACTTCAGGCTCTGCTCCCGTCCGGCCCGGAAGGCCCGGCTGGCGTAAGGGCCGCCCGCGCCGGGAGTGGATTCCACCGTCAGGTTGTTCTTCAGGGTCCAGGTCACGGCCCGCAGTTCCGCAGACATCTGGCGTCCGCCCCGGAAGGTTGTGCCGTCCCACCGCCCCCCCAGCATCACGGTGAGGTCGCTCACTTTCAGGGGCGGCTCTTCTACTCGGTCCGGAAATGCCATCCAGCCGCTTTCCCGGGGCAGATAATACACCCGGTAGGTGGTGGCGTCCCCGGAGGCGCCCGGCGGCGTGATGGTGATGACCGCGGGAATATCGTCGGACACCGCGGTGTAGGCCGCCTCGTCCCAGGCCTGGGTGTCGGGGTTCAGCACCTGGACGGCCTGGACGTTCGCCAGCCTTTCCGCCGCGTCATCTCCCGCCACCCCGTCCGCCGCCAGGGTCAAGATCCCGGCGTTATAAGGGGCGGACAGCTCCTCCATCCGGGTGTTGTCCGCCACTTTGCCGGTGCCCTTCACCGTACCGTTAACTTTGGCCCAGCCTTCTTTGGCGAATTCCACCCTGACCTGGTCGATGAAACAGGAGGCGAAGCGCCGCTTGGCCACCTGGCGGCCGAAGCGCAGGGCTGCGGTAAAGGAGGGATTGGAGCGGGCGGAATCCACCTCCCCGGCCCGGGGCCGGATGAGGTGGCGGTAGCCCGAGGCTCCCGCCGGCGTGGTCGCCGCCCCGCCCAAGCCGTAGGCCAACAGGAAGGCGAAATGCTGGGGCTGGGCCCGGGAAAAAGAGATCGTCCCGGCTACCTTGCCCCCCAGGTCGTGCACCTTGTCCGCCTCCTCCTTGCCGGTGAATTCCTCCCGGTTGGGAAATTTCAAGGCCTGGTAATTGAGCACGGAGCCCAGGTCCGCCAGCAGGGTGGTGTCCAGGTCCTGCTCGGTGTTGATGGCCGTCTCCCGCCTCATGGCCGACACGGCCAGGAGGTTGTGGGTGGCTAGAAAATTCCGGATGGACCGGGTCATGGTTTTTCTCCTGTAGCCGCAGGCTTTAGCCTACGCTGCACAAGCGGGACTTCGGTGCCACTGGTTTAGCAGCTACCGGGCATTACTTTGGTGCCAGATCATGGACCTCGCCGGTGCGGTAATGAGCGGCATAAACGATGAGCTCCCGGGTGCTTACCAGGGGTTCTTCCCGGACCAGGGAGCAGGGAAGGATTTCCAACCCCAGGTCCTGGTGCCAGAGGGCCTGGCGCACCCCTTCCAGGATGTCGTAAACGCCCCTCTCCCGGCGGCGGCCGCCGGCCTCGCCCCGGAGTTGGCGGTCCGCCACCAGGACGGTGAAGTCCAGGGTGTAGTCGTAGGACGCCGCGGTCACCTGCTCACCCCGGCTCGAGCCAAGCATCAGGAGCACCGCCGGCAATCTCCGGGCCTCGCCCCTAAGGTCTGCCAGATAATCGCCCTGGTAGCTCTGAATGGTCTGCACCCGGGATCCCAGCCCGGCGGCCAGGGCCGCCAGCACCGCGTCCTCCAAGACGGTCCAGGCATATTCGCTCATGTTAAGTCCGCCTCACCAGTTCCCCAAGCCGTCCCGGCTGAAGAGCCGGTCGGCTCCGGCGATGTCTTCCGGGGCGTCGCCGCCGGCCCCGTCGATCACCGCCTGGCCCAAGGCCACCTGCCTCAGAAAGGCCACCGCGTCCTCATATCGGCGGCGGCGCACTTCCGGGGCCAGCCCCCGGCGAGAATAGAGTTGATAAAGGGCCAGGTCCACGGATAAACTTTTGACCCGTTTCGATGCCGTGGTGAGCGGCACCGGGTACCGGAGGGCCAGGTAGGAATCGATTTCCGCATCGGCCCGGGCGATGGCCTCCGCCACCACCTGGGGATCGGGGAGCTCCCCTTCCTCCGCGGTCAACTGGGCCAGTTCGTCTTCCGGCACCATTTTGAGAAGGTCCGCCAAGGCTGAATATGCCATCCCGCTGCTCCCTGAGAAATTGCAACCTAATTTCCCCTCCCGTCGCGGCGGGAGGGTCAGGCCGGGTGGATGCTTAAGGGGCGATTCGTGAACCGCCCCCACCATTTAGTAGAAATAGGTCACCCGCAAGCTGCCGTTGGTATCCCGGGCCCGGATGGCCCGGAACTGTTGCAGGGCCTGGGTGCCGGAGAGCACCAGGGTATCCCCGCTCACCAGGTAATGCCCGTCACTGGCGCTGGGCTGACCTCCGTCGATGCGAAAGCGGAGGTCGCCGTTCTCCGAGGACACCATGGCCGCCCGAGCCGACATGCGGGCGTAGGGGCCGGTGAGGGGCTGGATCTTGTTGGCCGACAATGCCGTCACCGCAGCCCCCACCGTCACCACTTCATATTCCCCCGGGATCCGGTTGTAAGTCTCCAGGGTGAAGCCACCGAACCAAGCCATATCTCTCTCCGTTTGCGGTTTTCGGTTTTCAGTTTTCGGTTATTCTCCGCCCGGTTTTCACCCGAAACCGGAAACCGGAAACCTTCTTTTAGGCCAACTCGGGGACCACCAGGAGATCGGCCGTGCCTTGCCAGACGTTGGACCTGGTGCCCCCGGCGCTGGGATCGCCAATGATGAACTGGGCCTGGAGAATCTCCCGGGCCTGGGCTTCCAGGCTGGGCGGCACCAGCAGCAGGCCCGGCTTGATCCCCAGAGGCCGGCCCTCGCTGTTGGTCAGCGACATCATGGCGGTGCGGGCCGCGGCGTAGTTGGTGGCGTTCAGGGTCTCCTTGGAGGAGTAGGCCATCTGCCACAACCCGTAGGCCGCCGCCCCCCGGTAGTCCACGCCGTAGCGGTACTTCTTCCGCATGAAGGCGTGCTCGTCTTCTTGGCGGTCCATGCGCACCAGCTGGACGTTGCGCCGCAGCTGGAAGATGAAAGGCTTGATGGCCCGGCTGGCGTCCAGCAGGAACCAGGCGGTGCCGCTGCCCCCGCCAAAGTTGGAGGCAGTCCCCGAACCCACCGGGTGCTCGGTGTCGAAAAAGTTCTTGCCGTCGTAACAGGCCGTGGCGAACCCTCCGGCCAACAAGCCTGCGATGAGCCGCTCCGGGTGCTTCCGGGCTTCCTGGGCCAGGGCCGCCACAATGGGATTGTAAAACCCCAGTTGCTCATCCTCGATGTCGTTTCTGTCCACTTCGATGGTGGCTTCCCAGTCCTTGGACTCCACCTGGTAGGCCTTGGGCTCCAGGGAACTGATCTGCCGGTCGCCGATCCATTCCCGCACCATGGGAAAGTCCAGCAGGAACTTGTAATCCATGATCCGGGTGCTGGCCGGCACCGTCATAGCCACCCGTTCGAACCAGGTTTCGGTCTCCTGGAACGCGGCGTTGAACACCGCGGTGAACGCGGTGTAGAGCCGTGCCAATCCTTCAGCGTTGATAACCATGCGTGCCTCCTTAAATTACCTGGCGATGTCGATCCAGCCCTTGGTGGCGGACACGTATTTCACCAGAACCCCCACTTTGACGTCATTGGTGGCGCCCGCCGCGTCATCGAAGGTATGGTCGTCCGCCGCGTACATGGCATCCCCCACCATGGCCTGGGTGATGGAGGCCGCATCGAACTCGAAAACCCCGGTGCGCCGCACCCTCACCACCTTCTCGCCATTGGCCCCGGAGCCGTTGTCCTGCTGCTCCATGGCCGCCCCCACAAACCGGTAGCCGCTGGCATCCGCCGCGGGCACCGCGTAGCCGTCGCCGTTGACGCACACCAGGGAACCGGCATAAATCTTGGTCGCCGCGGCCACCGGAAATTCCACCTCAACCCCTTCCCGGTAAGCCGTAGCCCGGTCTCGGTTCAATGCTGTCATGGTGCTTTACCTCCGCTTTCCATTGTTTTAACGTCCATCGGGTTTCCCGGGCCAATGGCCGTAGGGGCGCTTCCCGAACCCTCCCGTGAATGATGCCGCCTTACCCGATCTGGGCCTTGGCCTTCAGATATTCGCCGGGAGCCAGGTTCAGACACCGGCACAGGGCCAGCTCCTCGGGAAGGAGGCCCTCCGGTTGGGTTTCCCGCAAGAGTTCCAGTTCCTCCCCCGTAGGCACCACCTTGGATGCCCCGGCCAGGTAGGTTTGAAACCCCTGGGGGTCCCGGCGGTGATATTCCAGGGCCCAGCCCCGCTGGGCCGGAGTCACCTTCCCGGACTTCAGGGCCTCTTCCACCACCCGGGCCGCCGCCTCATCCGCCAGGCGCAGCTTGAGGGCCTCCAGTTCTTCCCGGGTCTGCCCCCATTTCTCCGAGGCCGCCTTCAAGGCCGCCACGGACCTGGGTAACTGTATGAGCGGCGCCTCTTCGGGCAAATCCAGAATGGCGGCCAGCTCGCCCAAGACCCCCAGGACCTGGCGGCCCGCTTCCTCCGGTCCCGCCTCCTCAGGCAGTCCCAGCAGCCGTTTGAGTCTTTCCATCGCGTCCGTCTCCTCCTCTCCCCCGAAATGGCCGCCCGCCGCGGTCAACGAAGCGCCCCCCGCCTTGGCCACCAGGGGCGGCAGGCTCTTGATGGCCGGCACGTTGGTGAGGCCCAGGTGCATCAAAACGGTGGGCTTTCGGCTCTCGGGGTCCAGGCGCAGCACCGGGGAAAAATACCGGTACTCCCGGTTTTTCAGGTACTCCCGGGCCTGGGGGGTCCATTCCACCCGGCCCCAGAGGCCGTCGCTTCTGCCTTCCAGTTCCTTGATCCAGCCTGCCGCCGGAGCCCGCTCGCCCTGGAGGGACTGGTGCTCGTAGTCGATGACCAGGTCCACCCCACGGGACCTGAAGTCCGCCACCAAGGCGTCGAGGGAGGTTCTATCCACCGTCAAGGGCTCCCGGCGGTCCACCAGCTCCACCCGGCCCAGGGGCAGGATGCGTATCCACTCCGGCAAGGTGCGATCTTCTGGCTGCATGTTGGCTTCCATCGTCATGCCATCTCCTCTAACGGAGAGATCCGATCTGCCTTTCAGCAATGTTCGGTCTCCCTGATAGCTAAGCCCCGTCCACTGGCGACTGGCTACTGGCTACTGCTCTTTACCCCGGCCTCCTGGGCCAAATCCTGGGCCTGCCGGGCCTGGAGCTCCAATTGTTTTGCCTGCCCGGGGTCCGGGCACCACTGCTTTTGCAGTTCCGCGGCCAGGAGCAATGAGGTGTCCGCGGCCACCACGGCCCGGCGAACCCGCTCGTTTTGTTCCCATTCCCCCGCTAGCAGCGGGCCGTAAAACGTCTGCACCGTGGTCAGGGACCGGTGCACTTGGTCGAACAGGCCCGGATGGGCGCAGCAGCCCGAAAAACAGAGCAGAACGATTAGCACCAGCCACCTGAAAATCTTCATTGTCAAACCTCCTTTACGCAGGTCGGGGGCCGGGGCGGGTTTTAACCCGCCCCGGCGGCCAATCATGCCGCCGGCGCCGGAATACCGAAGCGCTCCGCCAGATACTCCCGGCTGAGCGGCAGGCCCAGGGCCGCCAGGTTCCGGTAAATCTCGGAGAGTGTCTTCAGATCCTCTTCTTCCTCGTACTTGAAGCGGAACCAGGGAACCGGGCGGTCCCAGCCGAAGTTGAACCCCACCAGGGGCCGCAGCAGTTGCTCCCGTAAAGTCGTGCCCAGGGCCTGGGCGTCGGCCTCCACCAGGTCCCCCCGCACCGCGGCGTGCACCCGGGCGGCGCTGTAGGTCCCGGTGGTGCCCGCGGTGTCGGTGGTCAGGGTCTGCCCCAGCACCGCCTTGGACATCTCCCGGTTGCAGAACTCCGCCATGGCCTGGTAGGGATTGGTTTTCTGGGCGCCCTTGCCCGCTTCGATGAACTCGATCTCCGTCGCCTTGCTGATGATGCCCGCGGCGTCGGACCCCAGGTTGCGGATGGCCCGGGCCAGGGCCTCCCGGTCCCCAGGGGTGGCCGAGGGGTCGTATTTTCCCAGGCGCAGCGGCATACCGAAGACCTCGTTGAACGCGGCCCAGTCCTTCAGGGCGTAGTTTTTGAGGAGGTACATCCAGCCCACCACCCTGAGGACTCCGGCCCGGGAGGCGTGGCCGCTTCTCGCTTTGTAGCGGTGGTAGACCACCTTCCAGGGCGGCGGCTCCTCTCCCTGCCACGGCGCCCCTTTGGTGAGCAGGCGTGGCTTCAGGTCGTCGCCGAAGGTCACCATTTTCTGGGGAATCCACCTGAGGCCCGTCACCCGGGCCCGGCCCCCGGCCACTTCCCAGAGAATCTCCGAGAGTGCGAACCCCTTGCCGATGGCGTCCAGGAGGTCCAGGAAAGCTCCTTCCAGGTCCGGGATGGCATAGACCAGCTCGCCCACCGCCGCCGCGATACGTTCGTCCTCCGGGGTCTTGGCGTAAGGCAGCACTTCGTAATCCTTGCTAAGCACCGCCAGCTTCCGGCTCTGGAGGATGGCCGCCAGGTGCGCGTCCTTCTCCTCCATCTCCTCGAACAGCTCCATCTGGCGGGTCAGCACGCCCTGGTCCGCATCCCGGAAAATTTCGGCCAGTCGCGGCGGGGTCAGGCCTACGCTGGGGTAGCTGCTCCAGCGCTCCGCCAGACTCACCGCGGCCAACTCCCTGGTCTCCGGCGCGGTGGTCGGTTTAAAGACTCTCCCGAAAAAATCTTTCAGTCCCATTTATTTCCCCGATTCTTGTAGGGTGCGTCTTACGCACTAACCATGTTTCCTGGGACACTCTCCGGTAGCTTTAGCCCGCCACTGGAAATTTTTTTAAAAAGCCCCCTTCCCCTGAAAAACCCGGGATTCCACCCGTTCGTAAGTTTCCACGGCCGCCGCCGGCACCTCCTGGGCCAATCTGATGGCCCCTTCCAGGGCGTCGGGGCCGTCGTCGTGCATGGTCCGGGACGGGAAGTAAAGGAGTTGCTCGATGAGCCGCTCCTGATCGGAGTGGCCCCGGATGAACCGGATCTTGCCCCGCTCCAGGAGCGGCGACAGGCCCGCCACCCGGGTCTCCTTGGCAATGCGCTGGGTCACTCCCTTGAGGGGCAGCGCCAGGCCCAGCTCCTTTCCCAGCCCCTCGAATTCCTTGAGCAGGAGTCGTTGAAACAGGTTGTCCTCCACCCCCAGGACCTGACAGCCGTATTCCCGATGGCGGTTGCAGATGGTGCGCATGGCCTGCTCCAGGGTGGTCTGCTGGATAAAGGCGTCCATCACGTAGAACAACATCTCCCGGCGGTCCCACCCCACCGTGACAAAGGCCTTGTAATCCGAGGCCGCGCCCGTTTCCAGGGAAGGGTCGAAGAACCCGGCCACCACCAGGTCCCGGTCCTTGAGGATGTCGGGATGGTAGTAGCGAACCCAGTCCTCCTGAAAAAGACCTTTCTCCTGCACCGGCTCGTTCATCTTTTCCCGGTTGAAGGCCACCGTGCCCATGAGGCGTTTTTGCATCTCTAAACGGCTCACGGGATGCCGGGCCTCCCACAAGGAGGCGCCGTCTTCCGTCAGAGCCCGATAAATCCGCCGGGTGAAATAACAGTAGGGCTCATCTTCACTGGTGAGCATCAGGTGCAGGGCGCTCTTCCACCGGAGAATGGTGCCGATGACCAGGAGATTGCCCCCGGCATCCAGGGACGGATAAACCGCAGCCTTCACCCAGTCGAGGATCTGCTCCACGATCTCGGGGTTGCGAACGTTGATGTCGTTTTCCAGGTCGTCCAGGATGATGAGGTCCGGCCGGTGCTGTTTGTGCTTCAGCCCCCGAAGCCGCTGGCCCCGGCCCCGGGCCTTCACTCGGATGTCATTTAAGGTGATGAAGTCATCGACGCTGCGGTTGGGCTTCACCAGCTCGCCGAAGTCCTGGTGCAGACGTTCGTTGTAGAGCAGCTCCAGATAGAGGTAGCCGGTAAGATCGGAGGCCAGGTCCTCGGTGTCGCTGCCGATGATGATGAAATGGCGGCGCCGGAAGCAGATCTGGTGAAGCACGTAGCCAAAGGCGCACACCGTGGTTTTGGCAAACTCCCGGGGCGCGGCCACGGCCGCGGGCCGGGCCGCCTCGCCACCCCGGGCCTCCAGAAGAGACACCAGTTCATAGTGGAAGGTCGCGGGCGCATGGGAAAAATAATGAGGCAGGTAAGTGCGGCAAAAATAGAGGGGGTCGGCCTCCGCCCGCTGGAGGCGCTGCTTCTGCTTCTCTTCGCTGTCCTCCCAAAACGGGGTGACGTCCAGGGACAGGCGGTACAGGATCTCATCGGCTCGCTGGCGGAACTCCTTTTGCGTCAGCTTCTTTTTCAGCGTCATGTCGGTCCCCGCGGTCTGCAAAGTCTGAGCCCCTTTCAGCCTTCTTCTTCCAGTTGCCGGAAGAACTCCTCCACCCGCTGCGAGATCTTTTTCAACTCTCCGGGTTCCGTCACCCAGCCCCGCAGAAATTCCGTGAACCGGTCCATCACTTCCAGGGCCGCCGCCCGGATGTCCAACCCCTGACTGCACAATTTATCCATAACGGTGATGATCTTGGTGAGTTCCTCCAGCTCCTGGGGTTTCAAATCCCCCTTGGCCAGCATCTTGCCCGTCTTTTCCCGCAGGATGCCCCGGAGGGCCTCCCCCAGCCACCGGGGGGAGACCGGCACCTGGCGGCGCTTGGCTTCCCACTGCCCTTCCGCCACCCAGCGTTTCAGAGTCGGCAGGGCCACGGGCAGCAGGTCCTGAATTTCCTCCAGTTCCTTGCCAGCCAGAAATAACGACCGCGCTTCGTCAAAGTAGAGTTGCCTTTTCCCTTGCCGCGATCTCTTACTGGTCGCCGTCATGGTGCCCTCGGATATACGGGAAAAGCCTCCCGGTGGCCAGAACGCCTGGGAAAGATGGCTCATCAAGTGATTTCCGCGGGGCAAGCCTCTGGCCTGTTACCCCCATCAATCCGCCTCGGCCACTTTCTCCGCCACCGAACTCTCCAGAATCCGCACCGTGCCGCTGCTGAGCTTTACACCCTTGAGCTTTCCCTCCCAGTACCAGCGGTAAACGGTGGACCGGGACACTGCCAGCCGCCTGGCCACCTCCCCGGGCCGCAGCAACCTTTCCTGGGCCATCTTTTTCTCCTCCTGGTGTCTTATTGGGTGTCTTCTTTTCAAGATCCGTTCTCAGCCCGGCGAAGATGTCCCAGGTTGGCACGCAACTGCCGGCCCCTCCAGGGTTTTCGGTTTTCAGTCATCGTTTTTCGGCAAAAAAATATAGAATATCAGCAAGTTACTTCCAGATCGCCCCAGGCTTTAGCCTGCCTTGACCCCGGCTGGAAAGTCCCGCCACCCCGGCCGCAGATTCACCGGCAACGGGTTAAACCCTTCTAGGGCTTTTTTCCATCCCTAGGGCATACACCTGATTCCCCCGAAAATCTTGGGGGGAATTGGTCCGAGACATAAGTATTTATTTAATTTTCAATAGCTTATGCGCATGGCTACATGGCCCTGCCTTTGCATTCCAGTCGTTCACGAGCCGTTGGCTCCCAATGTGGTCCCGCCGCTCCGGCGAAACCTGTAATGGCACCCGGGGGTGGCCGCGGTAATTTCAACTTTTGAACTTTGAACCTTGAACTTGAGCTTATTAAGGGAGGGTGAAATGGATTTTCTTAAGAATAAACGCTATTTTCGGCCTGATGAAGTGGCGGCGATGTTGGCCCTGTCCCGGCGGACCATCTATCGGATGATTAAGGACGGCCGCCTGCCCGGCATCAGGTTGGGCGGCGGCCCCTGGCGCATCCCCCGGGAAAAGCTGGAGAGCCTGCTCCGGGCCCCCGAACTTTAAGGCCTTCTGTTAAATCATTTCCCGGCGTGGTTATACTCTTGTATCTCTTTGGGGAGCGCGCCTGCGACTTCTAACCGAGATTCACCTTGCAATTTTCCTAAAGAAATTTAAAATATAGACATTGGAACCGATAGGTAATAAGGCTTTTTCCCGGAATCAAGGTCCTTAAATGAACAATCGCTTGAGCCCCTTTTATAAAAACATTGCCCTGTGGCTGCTCATCACCCTGGTAATGATCTTTCTGTTCAACTACTTCAACACGGTGGAGACCGCCCGGAGTAAAGCCACCATCAATTACAGCAAGTTCGTAGAACTGGTGAAAGCGGACAAGGTCGTCAAGGTCACGCTGCAAGGCGACGAAATCACCGGCGAACTGGCGGACGGCAAGGCCTTCAAGAGTTACTCCCCCGCCGACCCTGAACTGGTGAGACTCCTCCAGTCCAAGAAGGTGGAGATCACCGCCAAACCCAAGGATGACTCGCCCTGGTACACCACCCTCCTGGTTTCCTGGCTTCCCATGCTGGTGCTGGTGGGCATCTGGATCTTCTTCATGCGCCAGATGCAGTCCGGCGGCGGCAAGGCCATGTCCTTCGGCAAGAGCCGGGCCAGGTTGATGACGGAAAACACCGTCAAGGTCACTTTCAACGACGTGGCCGGCATTGAAGAAGCCAAGGAAGAAGTGGCGGAGATTATTGATTTTCTGAAAGACCCCAAAAAGTTCACCCGCCTGGGTGGCCGCATTCCCAAAGGGGTGCTGCTGGTGGGGGCTCCGGGCACCGGCAAGACCCTGCTGGCCCGGGCCATCGCCGGGGAGGCCGGGGTGCCCTTTTTCAGCATCAGCGGCTCCGACTTTGTGGAGATGTTCGTGGGGGTGGGCGCGGCCCGGGTGCGGGACCTGTTCATCCAGGGCAAGAAAAACGCTCCCTGCATCATCTTCATTGATGAAATCGACGCGGTGGGCCGCCATCGCGGCGCCGGGTTAGGCGGCGGCCACGACGAGCGGGAGCAGACCCTGAACCAGCTCCTGGTGGAAATGGACGGCTTTGAGGCCAACGAAGGGGTGATCCTCATCGCCGCCACCAACCGCCCGGACGTCCTGGACCCCGCCCTCTTGCGTCCGGGCCGTTTCGACCGCCAGGTGGTGGTCCCCGTCCCGGACCTCAAGGGCCGGGAGTCCATCCTCCAGGTCCATACCCGCCGGACCCCGTTGGCGGAGTCCGTGAACCTGTCCATCCTGGCCCGCAGCACTCCGGGCTTCTCCGGCGCCGATCTGGAGAATCTGGTGAACGAAGCCGCGCTGTTCGCCGCCCGCCGGGGCAACGAGCTGGTTACCATGGACGACTTCGAACAGGCCAAGGATAAGGTCCTGATGGGCTCCGAGCGCAAGAGCCTCATCCTGAGCGAACGGGAGCGGCTCAATACCGCCTACCACGAGGCCGGCCACACCCTGGTAGCCAAGCTCATCCCCGGCACCGACCCCATCCACAAGGTCACCATCATCCCCCGGGGGCGGGCCCTGGGCCTCACCCAACAGCTGCCCCTGGATGAGCGCCACACCTACCCCAAGGAATACCTGGTATCCACCCTCACGGTCCTCTTGGGCGGCCGGGCCGCGGAAGAGCTCATTTTCCAGCACTTCACCACCGGGGCCGGCAACGACCTGGAACGGGCCACGGAACTGGCCCGCAAAATGGTGTGCAACTGGGGCATGAGTGACGAACTGGGACCCGTCACCTTCGGCAAACGCGAAGAACACATTTTCCTGGGCCGGGAGTTCGCCCAGTCCAAGGATTTCAGCGAAGAGACGGCCCGCCTCATCGACGGCGCCATCAAAAACCTGGTTCTGGGCGCTTACGATAGGGCCAGGGACCTTCTCACCGCCCACCGGGCCCAGCTTCAGGGCCTGGCCCAAGGTCTCCTGGAAAAAGAAACCCTGGACAGCACCGATATCGACCAGATTCTGGGCTCCGTTCCCAAGGAGGAAGAAACCCCGGAGTCCCAGGACGCCGCCTCTCAGCTACCACTCAACTTTCAACAGGCTTGAGCATGACCGGCTCCCGCCCCCCCTCCGGCACTGCGGAGATCGCCCCGTCCTGCCGTGACTGGGCCATGCTGCGGAATTCTCCCCGGCCCCTCATTATGGGGGTAATCAACGTCACCCCCGATTCTTTTGCCGACCACGGGCGCTTCTTCCGCCATGACGACGCCATCGCCCAGGCCCGGGCCCTGGTGGCCGCGGGGGCCGATATGCTCGATATCGGGGGGGAATCAACCCGCCCTTTTGCCGAGCCCGTGCCCCTGGAGGAAGAACTGCGCCGGGTGCTGCCGGTGATCGCCGCCCTGGCCGCCGAATCTGCCGTCCCCATCTCCATCGACACTTACAAAGCTACGGTGGCTGAAAAGGCCCTGGATGCCGGCGCGGCCCTCATCAATGACATCAGCGCCCTGCGGTTCGACCCGGAGATGGCCCCCCTGGCCGCGGCCCGCCGGGTCCCCGTGGTGCTGATGCACATGCAGGGCACTCCCCGGGACATGCAGAAGGAGCCCCACTACGACGACCTGCTGGGGGAGATCAAGGCCTTCTTCCGGGAACGGTTGGAGTTCGCCGTCTCCCAGGGCATTCCGCCAGAACTGATCATCCTGGACCCGGGCATCGGCTTCGGCAAGACTTGGCAGCATAACCTGGAGATCATCAACCACCTGGATACTTTCATGGACCTGGGATATCCTTTGCTTTTGGGCCCCTCCCGCAAAGCCTTTATCGGCCGTATCCTGGACCTGCCCGCGGGAGAGGAGCGGGATATCGGCACCTTGGCGGCGCTAGCCATGGGGGTGCTTAAGGGAGTTCGTATCCTCCGCACCCATAATGTCGCCTACGCCCGCCAGTTCTTGGCCGTGCTGACCTGCATCCGCCGGGAATCGCTGGAAGGCTGGTCGACCTGAAACAGGTGGCTGCAGGCCTTAGACTGCGCCGCCGATTCCTTCAACCATGGGGGTTAGAGCCAAGCTCAAGCTGGGCGGCGTTTATCGTTCTCCAGGATGCTGATCGAGTCTTCCAGGCTGAAAGCCGAAAGCTAAACCATGTGGCAGTTTTTCCAAAATCTCCGTTGGCAGGACGGCCTGGACATCCTCCTGGTGGCCGTCATCATTTACCAGGTGGTCCTCATCCTGCGCGGCACCCAGGCCATCCAGATCCTGGCGGGGCTGTTTCTGCTTTTCCTGGCCTATCTGGTGGCCCGCCAGATGGAGCTCTTCACCCTGGAATGGCTCCTGGACGGCGTGGTGCGAAATCTCCTGCTCATTGTCATCATCCTGTTTCAGGCCGATATCCGGAGAGTTCTCACTCGCATGGGCCGAAAGGCCCTGGCCCAGGCCGGGGCGCCGGCGCCGGTGACCACCGAAGAGGTGTTCGAGACCATGGAAATTCTGTCCAGCCAGCACATCGGCGCCCTGATCGCCCTGGAGCGCCACGTGGGCCTGTCCGATTTTCAGGAAGGGGCCGTCAAGGTGGACGCCCTGGTCACCAAGGAGTTGCTGGTCTCCCTCTTCTGGCCCCATAACCCCACCCATGACGGGGCGGTGATCATTCAGGGCGACCGGGTGGTGGCTGCCGGCTGCCTGTTGCCCTTGTCCCGGAATCCCAATCTCGACCCGGACCTGGGCACCCGCCACCGGGCCGCGGTGGGCCTGTCCGAACAAACCGACGCGGTGGTCCTGGTCGTCTCCGAAACCACCGGCCAGATCTCCCTGGCCCAGGGCGGGAAATTGCGTCGCAATCTCACCCGCCTGCAGCTGCGCCAGGCTTTGCGGGAACTCCTGGAAGAACCGGCAAACCGGAAGGGAACCTGGAGTGAAAAATTGGCTCGCTTCTTTGGGGCGTAACAAGGCCCTGAAAATCCTGTCCCTCCTGCTGGCGATCGCCCTCTGGTTCGCGGTCAGCGGCGAGGAGCGCACCGAGACCACCCTCAGCATGGCTCTGGAACTTACCAATGTGCCCCGCAATCTGGTGGTCACCGGGGAGATGCCCTCTAACCTGCAGGTTCGGGTCGTCGGTCCCAAATCAATCATCAGCAAGCTTTCGCAAACCCGTCTTACCCAAACCCTGGATCTCGCGAACTATAAGAGCGGCCGCCATACCCACTACTTCGGCTACAACAGCTTTTCCTTTCCCCGGGGCGTCCAGGTGATCCGGGTTCAGCCCAATCCCATCAATCTCAATCTGGCCGCGTCCATGACCCGGACCCTGGCAATCCGCCCGGTGCTGGAAGGCAGGCTCCCGGAAGGCTATGAAGTGCTGGAGGTTAAAACCCGGCCCGACACGGTGTCGGTTAAAGGTCCTGCCAATGAATTGGAGGATTTGAAATTCATCAACACCCAGCCCATTGACATCAGCCACCTCACCGAGCACACTGTAATCAACACCGACCTGGATTTTAAAAACCTCCACCTCGCTCTCAAAGAGCCGGTCCCCATCCTGGCGGAGATCAGCATCGGCGCCAAGACCCTCACCCGCACCTTCACCGGGGTCCCGGTGGCGGCCGTTCCCGGCCCGGCCATTCTCGCGCCGGCCCAGGTCTCTTTGACGGTGCAGGGCCCCTGGCCCCGGGTCAAAAACCTCAAGCCCGAAGATCTCAAAGCCGTGGTGGACACTCGAAACTTGACACCGGGCCGCCACCGGCTCAACGTCTCGGTCGATCTCCCCAACGGCCTTGGCCTGGTCAAGGCGCAACCTCCGGCAATCACCGCCACCGTGTCTAAATAACCGTTTTGGGGTTGTCGTTCTGATCTCTTTGTGAACTCGTTCTCAGGCTCACTCAGGAATGCCATTTTCAATCCAAGCGCTGTTTGGGCCCTTGCATTTTCTAACAAGTCTGGTACTTTTCCCTAATGCATCCCTTGGAAGCCCTTTTCCTCGGAATTGTCCAGGGCATCACCGAATTTCTGCCTATTTCCAGCTCCGGCCACCTGGCCCTGCTGGAGCACTACCTCAAAGCCCCCGGCGGCGGCCTGGGCTTCGACATTCTCCTGCACCTGGGCACTCTGGCGGCCCTGCTGCTCTATTTCCGCCATGACTGGCTGGAAATGGGCCACGCCTTCGTCAGCCCCTCCCGCTACAACCGGCCCCAGCGGAAGCTGCTGTTCTTTCTCGTCGTGGCCGTAATCCCCGGGGCCCTGGCCGGGGTATTGCTGGAAAAGAAGGCCGAAACCATCTTCCGCCAGCCCGCCCGCATCGCCCTCCTCATGGGCGGCGTGGGCCTGCTCCTCATAGCGGCGGAGCGGATAGCCCGCCATCGCCGGCACCTGGACGCCATCCGCCTGGGGGATGCCCTTCTCATCGGCCTTTCCCAGGCCCTGGCCATCATGCCCGGGGTCTCCCGGAGCGGCATTACCATGACCATGGCCCTGTTTCTGGGCTTCACCCGCCCCGCCAGCGCCCGGTTCTCCTTTCTGTTGGCCACCCCCATCATCGCCGGCGCCGGCATTCACCACATCCCCAAGTGGCTCAAAGAGACCAACGCCGACCTGACCTGGCTGGCTGCCATCCTCGGGTTTCTGGGCGCGGTAATCGCCTCCTACCTCACTATCAGGTATTTGCTGCGCTTCCTCCAACGCCACACCTTCTACCCTTTCGCCTACTACCGCCTCATTCTGGCCGTGGTGCTCCTGGCCGCCGTCTATTTTTTCCCGGGGCGCTGACCGGTCCTTAACAAATACCCAATAAAAATTTGCTTGACAAAAGTGACTAATTAGATTAGATTAAAACATCCAGAAAAAGCCAAACCCGCCGCAAGGCGGGGGCGGAAAGCCACGGGTCTCAATAATGCGACGCGAGACGGCCGGGTTGCCTGGGAAGGAGGCAATCCGGCTTTACTTTTACCAGCCAAGATTGAACCAGGTCTCCCCCTCCCCGGCGCCGTTTGGTTCTTGGGCGCCTGGTAACTGGGCCGGGGCGGCAACGCCGCTTAAAGCCCTGCCTTCCCGCACCCCGCCCGGGTGCCACCCCCCGGCACCCGGGCGGTTTTTTGTCCGCGGGGGGCCCCTTTCCGGCTTTTCCGTCCCCTAACCCGAAAACTCGAAAGCCCCCGAAGGAAGAAATTCAAGCTCTTAATTTGCCGATTGAGCCTTTTGAACTATTGGCATAAAATAAATTTGTGGTTACTGCCGAAATTCTCAACTTAAAACGCCGCCTCCTGGCCATCTCCGCCTCCCTGGTAATCGGGTTGGGGTTGATGGCCGTCAAATTCATTGCCTTCTGGCTCACGGACTCCGCCGCCATCTTCTCCGACGCCCTGGAGTCCATAATCAACGTGGTGGCCGCGAGCTTCGCCCTGGGCAGCGTCATTCTCTCCGCCAAAAGCCCGGACCCTACTCACCCTTACGGCCACGGCAAAATCGAGTTCTTCTCCGCCGGCTTCGAAGGCGCCCTCATCATTGCCGCGGCGGGCGGCATCTTCTACGAAGCCTGGCCCCGGCTGCTGCATCCCCAGGGCATCCCCCGCCTGGAAAGCGGCCTTCTTCTCATCCTGGCCGCGGCCCTAATAAATCTCCTCCTGGGCCTGGTGTTGATCGCCGTGGGCAAGCGCACCCGCTCCCTCGCTCTGGTGGCCGACGGCAAGCACGTGCTCACCGACGTTTACACCACCGGCGGGGTCCTGGTGGGGCTGCTGGCGGTCAGGTTGACCGGCGCCTTCTGGCTGGACGGCGCGGTGGCCCTCCTGGTGGGCCTCAACATCCTGCTCACCGGTGCCCGCCTGGTGCACCAGGCTATTGCCGGCCTCATGGACACTTCCGATCCGGAACTGCTGGAAGAGATTTCCGAGGTCATCGCCCGCCACCGCAAAGACATCTGGATCGACCTGCACCAGCTCCGGGCCCGCCGGGCTGGCGCCCGGGTCCATATTGACTTTCATCTCATCATGCCCCGGGACCTGTCCCTGGATGAGAGCCACCGGGAGGTCAAGGAGCTGGAGCAAATCTTAAAAGATTATTATTCCGGCCAGGCGGACGTTCTCATCCATGCGGACCCTTGCACCGAGCCCGAGTGCCCCATTTGCGGCTATGGCCCGTGTATTCACCGCCAGGAAACCACCCAGATGCAGCGCCTCTGGCAGCGCCACGTCATCACCGGCCATCGCGACGAAGTACCGCCCCGCCCAGGCAAAAAGCGGGACCAGGAGGGCTGCTGAAGCCCCTCACTCAAACCGGTAATGCTTTTTGACGTCCTTGGTGACCTTCCAGGTGCAGGACAGCCCTGCCGGAAAGGTGACCAGGTCGCCCTTACCCACCCGGGCGGTTTCGCCGTCCTGGCAGGTGACGGTCACCTCGCCCTCCAGAAAATAGCAGGTCTCGGTGCTGTCGTAGGTCCAGGGGAATTCCGAGGCTTCTTTGGTCCAGACGGGCCACCCTGAGACCCCTATCTCCTTCAGCCGCCCCTCACCGGGATTCCGTTCCACCTTGATTTTGCCCATGGTTCATCCTCTGTTATTAAAAAAATTCTTGCTGCCGTCGGCTTTCCAGCTTGTGCTGTGGCAGGCTAAAGCCTGGGGCCACCAAATTGGTTCCCCCTCGTTGCCAGAGTCCTGCCTTTGGGTACACCAAAACGTCAGAGGGTATGGCCCAGAACTTGCATTATTTTCGCTTCACAGAATCCGGAAAATCTGCCCTAAGGGGGAGAAACTTTTGAACCGCGCAAATCTGGACGAACGCTATCTGTTGACTTCCATCGCCAGCACGCTGCTCGTGGTGGTATTTCTCACCATTATTGCCGCCATCAGGCTGAAGTTTTTTCTTTAGCCGCAGCTTGCTGCTGGAAGGACGCTTCCCGGCTCCTGCCCGAAGATAATGGAAATTTGTGCGTTCCTGCCTGATGGCACCGTTTCAAACCGCTACCGGGTGCTCTCAGCTGTTGGTCCTTTTTGCCCGGTGACCGCCTTGACATTCAAATTTGGCCCCTTAATAATATAATTACGTTTTTCCGGTAGTCTGCTGGCCCTAAGGCTCCTGCGAGGTTCAAGAAAATGAATCTTTTAGTTAACTAACTTAAACAAATTTCGAGGAACCGCAATGAAACTCTGCAAATTGTTTTTCCTGGCCCTGGCCCTGGGTCTGTTCGCCGCAGGCCCCCTCCCGGCCCAAGGAGCCAAGCCCCAGACGGTCTGCCCGGTCTTTGGGGGCGATATCGACAAGAAAATCTACGTCGATTATAAAGGCAAGCGCGTCTATTTCTGCTGCCCGGGCTGCGATGCCGAGTTCCGGAAGGACCCGGAAAAGTATATGAAAAAGATCGAGGAGCAGGGCATCACTTTGGAAAAATGCCCGGAAGAAAAAAAATAACAAATAACCAGAGGATTTGCTCTCCTGCCCGGGGGCCGGGTTCTGTGGAACCTGGCCCTCTTTTTGAATTACCCCTGCGAGTCAGGCCCGCGGCTGAGCCGAACGGGCTCCGGAGCTGCCAATGAAAAGCTACCGCCAGGAACTCTGGTTTAACGTCCCTTCCCGCCGGGCCTTCCTCAACATCACCCCCCAGGTGGAAAAGTGCCTTAGGGACAGCGGCATCAGGGAAGGCCTGGTGCTGGTCAACGCCATGCACATCACCGCCAGCGTTTTCATCAACGACGATGAGTCCGGGCTGCACCACGATTACGAGGTCTGGCTGGAGAAGCTGGCCCCCCATGCCCCGGTCTCCCAGTACCGCCACAACGTGGGGGAAGACAATGCCGACGCCCATCTGAAACGGCAGATCATGGGCCGGGAGGTGGTGGTGGCCGTCACCGATGGCAGGCTGGATTTCGGCCCCTGGGAGCAGATTTTTTACGGGGAATTTGACGGCGGCCGCCAGAAAAGGGTGCTGGTAAAAATCATCGGCGACTGACGCCGGGTGGGGGGCTTTGAAAAAGTACTTTCTTCTCCACGGGCTCACTCCCGAACCAGTCTTGCATCTCGGGAACCAGCCCTTAACTTACCGCCATTGACTCCGTTCGCTCCAGGAAATCATGGCTGAGAAGCAGCTTGCCGCTCGGGCCCGGAAGCGGGCCGGTACCCTTTGGGACCTGCTGTCAGAAACTTACCGGGAGTGGAACGCCGACAATGCTCCCACCCTGGGCGCGGCCCTGGCGTTCTATACCGCTTTTTCCCTGGCGCCGCTGCTCATCGTCATCATCGTGGTGGCCGGCTTCATCATCGGCCAGGCGGAAATCCAGGCCGAAATCCTGCGCCAGGTTCAGGAACAGGTGGGGCCCCAGGGGGCCCGGGCCGTGAAGATGATGCTCCATGCGGCCTTCCGCCACGGCTCGGGCCTGCCCACCGCCATCGGCATCGGCGTCCTGCTTTACGGCGCCACCCGGGTCTTTGTAGTGCTCCGCCATGCCCTCAACCTGATGTGGGGGGTAAAGCGCAGTCCCTCCCTGGACCTCAGGGAACTCGTCACCGAGCAGCTCCTGTCCTTTGTGATGGTCCTGGCCGTCGGGCTTTTGCTGGTCCTTTCCATGTTGTTCAGCACCGGCCTGGCCGCCGCCGGCCGCTTCCTGGGAAGCGTGCTCCCCATCCCGGTGGGGGTGTTTCAGGCGGCCAACTTCATCTTCTCAATTTGCTTTATCACCTTGCTGTTCACCGTCATTTTCAAGGTGCTGCCCGACGTGAAAATCGCCTGGAGCGACGTCTGGATCGGTGCGGCCCTCACCGCCGCGTTGTTTACCCTGGGGAACTTTTTGCTGGGCTGGTACCTGGCCAAAAGCAGCGTCAGCTCGGCCTACGGCGCCGCCAGTTCTCTGGCGGTCCTGCTCCTCTGGGTCTACTACTGCGCCCAGATACTGTTTCTGGGAGCGGAATTCACCCAGGTCTACGCCAACAGATACGGCTCCAAGGTACAACCCGGGAGGCGCCAGCCCCGGGAGCAGGCGGAGCCGTCAGCAATGAGGCGTTAATCCAAAACGTTATGGCAGATCCAGTCGGTAGGCGATGGGTCCCGGGTCCCGGTCGAACTCCGGGGCCCGCCTAAAACCCAGTTTCTCGTAGATATGCCGGGCCGCGGCCATAAAGGTGCCGGTGTACAGGAAAATGGTGGGAATCTTCAACGCCCGGGCCCGGCTTAAGGCTTCTTCGGTGAGCAAAGTCCCCAGGCCCCGGCCCCGGGCCCCGGGCCAGACCGCCAGGATTCTGATCAAGGCGGACCCCCGAGGCCACTCACCCATGGCCGCCTGGGCCGCATCGGGAAAAAATTTCACCGCTCCCTGGAGACGGCCGTCCTGCTCGGCCACCAGGAGCATCCCCGCGGGGGACCGGATGGCTGCCTCGATGCTCTCCATCCACCGCCCCCAGGCAGCCTCGGGCATCAGCCCCTTGAATTCCCGGTAAGCAGCCTTCACCAGCTCCTTCACAGCTTCCAGCTCGCCCGGGACGGCTTCCCGGATTACCACTTCCCCAGCCATCAGCCGGACTCTATTTCTCCGCCACCTCGGCCTTGATGATGGTCACCGGCGTCACCGGCACCCCTTCATGCATGCCCCTGGTGGCGGTGGGCACCGCGGCGATCTTGTCCACCACTTCCTTGCCCTGTACCACCTTGGCGAACACCGCGTAGCCCCAGCCCCGGGGGTTCTTGCCGGTGTGGTCCAGGGCCTGGTTATCCTTCAGGTTGATGAAGAATTGGGAGGTGGCCGAATCGGGGTCCATGGTGCGGGCCATGGAAAGGGTATAAGCCTGGTTCTTCAAACCGTTGTCGGCTTCGTTCTTGATGGGAGCCCGGGTGGGCTTCTGATTCAGGTTGGCGTCAAAACCGCCACCCTGAATCACGAACCCGGGGATAACGCGATGGAAAATGGTGCCATTATAAAACCCGTCCTTAACGTACTGCAGAAAATTGGCCACCGTGGCCGGGGCCTTGTCCGGGTAAAGCTCCATGGTGATGTCACCCATGCTCGTTTGCAATTTGACCAAAGGCTGTCTCCTCTCCGCCCCAGCGCTGAGGCCGGTCGCCAGAATGAACCCCGCCAGCAGGCAGGCCCCCAGGGCCAGCTTGTAGATGAGGCCGGTGTTATTTGCTTTCATTTTTTGCCCCCCGTGAATTTTAGCTATGGCAGTTTACCAGATTAACCGGGATTGACCAAGGAATCGGGGAGAAAAAAGGCAGAGCCGACACTCCGGCCGACTCTTAACTGGCAGCTTATGGATAACCGGGTTTATGTCAAGGGAAACCGTCCCTAATTCGCCGCAGGGGCCCGCTGCCGCAAGATCACCTTCTCCAGGTCCGAGAGCATTTTTTCGAAATAATATTGCACTTCCGCTTCGTTCAGCATGATCATGTCCAGTTGGCGGGTGTGGATGGTGACGTAACCCAGGATCCTGAGACGGTCCAGCATATAATCCTTCTCTTCCCCCTCCAGCCGGGCGAAGAGGGCGTCTTCCTTGACGTCCACCTGGAAATGATAGCGCTCCAGGACATCTGCCACGAACCTGGCCCGGAGCACCCGGCGGGGATAATCCGCGGCCCCGCCCTTGAAGGCGAAGCGGATGTAATTTTCGAAGGGCTGGTCCCCCACCAGGGCCTCCACCGTGGAAAAATGGAATCCCAGGCGGGACGTCAGGTTGCAGAAGTCCCGGGAAATCATGAAATAGTTCTGATTGCCGAAGATGGTGCCTCCCGCGGTGGCCAGATTCGGGTCCGTGGCCGCCCCCATGACGATGGACATGAAGCCCCGGGTGTCCACCGGCGGTGGGCCCTCCCAGGGGACCGCGGTGATCCCGTCCCACAGCGCCAGCATGGGGGCGGAGGCGATGTTGTCAAGCTCCACCCGGTCTCCCGGCGCTTCTACCTTAAAGCCGTCCTCCAGATCCAGGACCCACCACTGCAAAGGCACTGTGGTGGCCAGGCGCTTGATGAAGTGCCGGGCGAACGCCTGGGTCTTGTCAAAGGAGAACATCTCCTTGACGGAGACCTCGTGGGCGAAGCGGGTGATGTCGTGGAGGGTGCGGCATCCCTTGGGAGTGAACTCCGGCGCGTCCGGATTGGTCAGGTGCAGGGGCGTGATGTAGGACATGACTTCTTTCAAGGTCTCGCCCACCGGGGTATCGGCCATAATGCCTTTTCGGGGCGCGGCCAGGGCCAGCAAAGGCTCGGCCCGTTCCAGGTAGACGGTGCGGCCGTCCGCGTCCACAGTGACCACCTGGCCCGGGGTCAGGACCGCGGTGGCCTCCCCGGTGTTGAAGAGGGCCGGGATGCCGAACTCCCGGGCCACATTGGCCAGGTGCCCGGTGATGCCACCCCGGTCGGTGACCACTGCGGCCGCCCGGTTGAGCAGGGTGGCCCAGCCAGGGTGGGGGAAAGCAGTGACCAGGACCGCCCCTTCCGGAAACTGCAGCAGGTCCAGGTTGTTTTTCACCAGGTACACCGGCCCCGCGGCTACTCCGGGCCCTGCCGTGTCCCCGCCCTTGAGCAAAATGGGATTATCCACCGGTGAGGAGATGGCCGCCTCATCCCGGGAGGAGGAGGCGCCGGCCAACTGTTTCAGGGGCCGGCTTTGCAGGATGAAGATGCGGCCATCCCTACCGATGCACCACTCGATGTCCTGGGGAGACTGAAAGTGCTCTTCCAGGGTCAGGGCGATTTTACCCAGGGCCAGGGCCTGCTCGTCGGTGAGGGCCGGGGTCCCGCCGGCGTCGTCCGTCTCCAGCAGCACCCCTTCCACGGGCAGGCACACCACTTTCAGCTCCTTTTCCCGAATTTCTTTGCGAATAATGACCGGCTGCTCCCCCCGGGAAACAACGAACAGGTCCGGGGTGACGGTCCCGTCCACCACCGCCTTGGCCAACCCATGCACCGCATTGATGAAAACAACCTCCCCCCGAATATCCGTGGGGTCCCGGGAATACATGACGCCGCCGGCCACCGCGTCCACCATGGCCATGCAGCCCACGCACATGGCCACGTCTTCATCACGCAATCCCTTGTGCAGGCGATAGCTCACCGCGGTGAGGGCATACTTGCTGGCCAGGATTTCCTTGTACACCGTGAACAGGTTTCCCCGGCTGACGTTGAGCTCCGAGCGGTACTGCCCGGCAAAGGAGGTGTCCACCGCATCCTCGCCGATGGCGCTGGAACGCAAGGCCACCCTGAGGGGACCCTGGACCCCGGCCTCCAGGTCCTCATAGGCCCGGGAGATGGCTTCTTCCAGCTCCGGGGGCATTTCCGCCCCGATGATGAGCATCTGCACTTCCGAGCTTTTCCGGTACAGGTCCCCGATACTTTCCTGCTCCAGGGCCTGGAGCCGGCGGTTGATTTCGTCTCTTAGCTCGTTGTGGGCCAGGAAACGCTCGTAAGCCGCGGCGGTGATCACAAAACCCGGGGGCACGGAAAGTGCCGGCAGCCTGGTGCTGATTTCCCCCAGGTTGGCCATTTTGCTGCCCACCCCGTCGGCCATTTCCCGGTGGACCCGGCTCAGCGGCAGGACCAGGTCCCCAATTGCCGGGGCCGGCCCTTTATTCAAAACCTCGTTAATTTTCCTCTCGATTTCGGCAAAAACCGACTCCAGCGCCCGATACTTGTTACCGGAGAGCTCATTCAGATACTTGATGATGGCAAAGACGTTGACCGAAACCGCGGTGGCATGGGAGCGCACGAAGGTCATGCCGAAGCTGTGGCTGCCGTGCCGGGCCGCCTCCATGTCGGTCATGAGCTGCAAGGCGGTGTTATTCGCCGCCAACAGGAGCTTAAAGGTGTGATACTTGGCCTTGAATTCGGCCCGCAATTCTTCCACGGAGCGCTGGGGCGCAGGCTCCGCCGGGGAAAAAATCGTCTTTAACCGCTGGAGCAGACTCGCCATAATTTGCATGGTGAGGGGCGAGCTACCCCCCTACCCCCTTAATGAGACGTTCTTTTGACCTCAGGATGAACTGCGGCTTTGCTCCTAAAAGGAAGATACTTCGCGGACTCCGTATCTCCCCTCAGAGCCCCCGGGCCCAGCAACCCCCAGGGCCTGGAAAGGTGGGCCAGGCAGCCCGCCCTGCAAGTCCAGTGGCGCCAGCACAACGGGCCGTCTCCGCCCACCTGGTGCAGGAAATCCACAGTCTGCTTCCATCCCGAAATGAAACCGGTTTCTTCTCTTTTAACACTCATCTGATCCCCACTTTCTTCTCTCGAAGAAGTTCACCTCCCGTGGCCGTCAGGAACTTGCCTTAACCCTTGAAAAAGCCAGTGGGCCCTCACGTGTCCCCTTGCCTGGGGGTCATTACATAGATTTCTTTCTTTTCCCCCCATCCGGATTTCTTATGCGTTTTCTTGCTCTTTGACGGTAATTTTTCTCGATGACTTCGGCCACCACGGACTTCAACTGATCCGTGTCTCCCTGTTTTTCCAGAAAAGCAGCGGCCTCGGGCACCGTGAGGTGCGTGGGATATTCCGGGAGAAAGCTGTGGACCACCACCGGCAACGGCGGTCGGCGATCCGTGATCCGGGCCCAGATTTCCAACTCATTCAGGTAGGGTAGGTCCAGGTCCAGGATCAGCAGATGGGGCGGATCTTTGCCCTGGAGTTTGGCCAACAGTTCCCGGCCATCACCCACCATTTCCACCCGATACCCCTCCGCGGTCAACTCCCGGCGCAAAAATTCCCGTACATGCCGATTGCGGTCTGCAATGAGGATTTTGCAAAATTGAATGGCCAAAGGAGTTGCTCCTGCCAGAAAAAGAGCAACGGCCATGCCAAACACCGCCGGCCGGAACCGCGGAATATGTGTCTGATTAACTTAATAAAATTGGTAGTCGGCAGCTTTTCAGGAGATCTGCGGTCGTAAGGTCCCTGTAGCTAAATTTTACAGTTTGTAAAAGCTTGCGTGGCAGTTCCGCCGGTTTAAAGGGAAGGAGGAAAGGAAGGACGACGGTGCCAGGCCGGAATCGCGCCCATAACACCCTGTGCCACTATGATTGGAGACGCTTTGCCGATAGATTCAAGGCCCTTCCAGCTTGACCGAGGTCTCCAGACGGAGGCGGTACTTTTCGATCTTGGAAAGGAGAGTAGGCCGGGAAATGCCCAGCAACTTGGCGGCCCGGCTGCGGTTGCCCCCGGTCAGGTCCAGGGCCTCGCTGATGAGCAGGCTGGCGAAGCGGTCCATAAAACTGTCAAACAGATCCTTGCCGCTCCCGGAACTCAGGCTTTGCCGCACCCACTGCCGGATGATCTCATCGGCATGGTGGTCGCCTCCTTCCTTAACCGCACTCTCGTCGCCCACGGCCCGGGAAATGTCCTCGGGGTGAATGGGATAGCCCCGGCTGAAGATCAGAGCCTTTTGCATGGCATTGGCCAACTCCCGGACGTTTCCCGGCCACTGGTATTTGCCGAGCAGGCCCTTGGCCTCCGGGGTCATTCCCGGGTTGGCCACCCCCATTTCTTTGGCGAAGCGAGCTAGAAAATATTCGGCCAAGAGCGGGATGTCATCGGCTCGCCCTTTCAGGGGAGGCAGCCACAGGGTGACCACCTTGAGGCGGTAATAGAGGTCCTCCCGGAATCGTCCCTCGGCCAGGGCCGTCTCCAGATCCCGGTTCGTGGCTGCGATGATGCGCACATCCACCGGGATGGGCTCCCGGCCCCCTAACCGCTCGATGCTTTTCTCCTGCAGCAGGCGCAGAATCTTGGCCTGGATGCTGAAGGGCATGTCGCCGATTTCGTCCAGGAACACGGTGCCGCCATTGGCCTGCTCGATCTTGCCCACCCGGCGGTTCACGGCCCCGGTGAAGGCGCCTTTTTCGTAACCGAAGAGTTCGCTCTCCAGCAGCGTTTCGGGAATAGCCACGCAGTTGATGATCAGGAAGGGCTTGGCGGCGCGCAGACTGTGGTGGTAGATGGCCCGGGCCACCAGCTCCTTGCCGGTGCCCGACTCCCCCCGGATCAACACGGTGGCGTCGGTGGGCGCCACCCGGCCGATGGCCTTGTAGACTTCCTGCATGGGCTTGCTCTTGCCGATGATGGCATCGGCCGCGGCCGCATCCGGCGCCACGTCCAGCTCCACCCGGGAGCGCATGCAGCGTCCGGCCTCCAGGGCCTGGGAGATCAAGGCCAGAATGTCGGGGATTTCAAAAGGCTTGAGCACATACTCGAAGGCCCCCAGCTTGGTGGCCTCAATGGCGGTTTCCGTGGTGCCGAAGGCGGTCATGATGATCACCGGCAGTTTCGGCTCGATTTCGTGCATGGCTTTGAAGGCTTCCAAACCGCTCATCCCCGGCATCCTGACGTCCATGATCACCAGGTCCGGAAGTTGTGCTCGCACTGCCGCCAGGGCCGCCTCGCCGTTGGAAGCCGTCCTCACGGTGTGGCCTTCTGCAGCCAATAACTTCTCGAAACTCTGCCGCAACCGGGCATCGTCATCCACAATCAAGATGTCGCCCATGCTACCCTTCCCTGGTCGGCAGGGTGATGATGAAGGTTGCCCCTGCATTTTCCTGAGATTCCAGTTCCAACCGCCCCCCATGATCCTCGATGATTCGGGTGGCGATGCTCAACCCCAAACCGGTCCCTTCTTCCTTGGTGCTGAAGAAGGGCTGGAAAATCTTATCCCGGATGGACTGCGGAATTCCCGGACCGGTGTCGGTCACCCGGATGACCACAGCTTCTCCCAGCCCCCCCAGCCGCGAGTCCGCCTTCCCCTCTTCCCGGACGGTGATTTGGCCGCCACCCGGCATCATCTCGCAGGCATTGACCAAGAGGTTGGCCAGCACCTCCTTGAGTTGGTCCGGGTCCGCCCAGATTTCCGGCAGTTTCTCCCGCCGCTCCAAGGTGACCTCCACCCCGTATGATTCCAGGCGGTGTCGCAGCAACTGCAAGGCCATGTCCACCACGTCGGAGGGGCTGATTCTGGTCATCTTCAGCTTGGGAGGCCGGGAAAACTCCAGAAAATTACGGACGATACTGTCGATGTGGCGGATCTCTTCGGAGATCACCTGGAAATCTTCCCGCTCCGAGGCGGACATCTTCAGGGATCGTTTCAGGGAAAAGAGCCGCATATTCACCGAAGTCAAGGGGTTGCGGATACTATGGGCCACTCCGGCGGCCAGTTTTCCCACCATGGCCCATTTTCCCGATTGCAGCAAGTGCTCCTGGCTGCGCTCCAGCTCGCTCTGGGCCTGGTCCACATCCTCGATGAGGCTGTGCACCCGGCTGCTCAGGGCCTTCACTTCGTCCGGCACATCGGTCCCCGGATTGACCGGGGCGGTTTCCAGGGCCAGCCGTCGGATAGGCCCCAAAATCTGCTTGACGAGCACATAAGCCAGCAGAAGCCCCAGCGCGCCCACCACGGGCATGGCCGCCAAGGCGAAGGCGTTGATGAATCGCGCCCGGGCCTGGCTCTCGGTGCGCACCCGGGCAATGGCATACTCGTGGATCAACTTATAACGCTCGCACAGTTCGATGAGGCTGGTAAACTGGCGCCGCACCTCCCAGTGAAACTGGGCACCCTCCTCCCGCTTTCCTTCCTGATAGAGCTTGATGACTTTTTTCCGGTCCTCTACGTAACGTTCATATTCCTTATCAATCTTGGCCAGGATCTCCCCCATGGCCTCGGTGTACGCGGATTTCTTGGCCTTGTGGAGCGATTCCAGGAAAGTCTCGTGGTATTGTTCAATCTGCTTCAGCCAGTCGGGACTGCCGTCCAGAAAATAGTAGGTCAAAAAACCTTTTTGCTGCAGCAGCGAAGTCTCCAATTGCTCCGCCGCCTGAAAGGATGCGACGTTTTTTTCAACCAAGGAACCCAAAAGGGAGTCCATGGCCAGGTTGTGCCAAAGGGTCACCAGCCCGCCCCCCAGGGTGGTGAGCATCAGGGCTGCCAGCAGAATGAAGATGCGGGCCCGCAGGCTGAGACTTTTCCACATAGATGATGCAGCGCGCCGTTTGCTGTTTTCTATTTCTGTTTTTTGGCTTCGGTCTTGGTTTCGGTTTCCGGTTAAAGTCTCACCACAATTTTCCCCCTCCCTGGTGGGAGAGGGAATTTTGACCCCCTCGGCCTAATGGGTCCTCCAGCTTTCGCTGCTTTGAACCCCCGACGCCAGCACCAGGTACCCTTCTTTGACTTCCCGGCCCCCGGAGACCAACGCCACGGAGTCGGTGGGGCTGGACTCCTCCACCCTGGCCGTCCCCACTGTCTGGCCCTGCTCGTTCCTGATCTGAACCAGGATCCCGGGCCCCAACCCCTGTTCGGTGCCCAGGCCGAAACGGATCTCGCAGCCGTCCTCCCGCCTCAACACCCGATAGACCTCTGCCTGTCCGGCCCGGGCCAGGATTGCTTCCCGTTTTCCCGAAAGAAAATATACCACCCCAAAGGCCAGCAGCAGCCCCGGCAGGCAGAAGGCCGCCAACGCAAAGGGGGACCAGCCCAGGTGACGTCGGACATACGACTTGTAACTTTTCCGGAGACTGAGTTCATCAGGATAAACCAGAATTCGGAAGGACGGGACGCCCTTGGCATTGAGTGCCGGGCGTGGGCCCACCACCAGGCGGTACTTCCCCGGAGGAATCCGGGGACCCACCAACAATTTGCCCCGCCACATGTCGCCTCCGAGGAAATAACCTTTATGGACCGCGTCAAAGGAAACCTGGAGTTCCGCCGAATCGCTCCCGTATGCCAAGTCCTGGACCCCCTTGGCTTCTCCGGCCAGACCCCCGTTGATCTCCAGGGTCGCCCCCGGAAGCGCCCGCACCAAATTGGCCGGCTCCCGGAACCCGGCGATGAGCCCATCCAAAAGCGCCGCCAGGGCCAGAAGGCAGATCACAGCGCCG
>Ga0315268_10000629_pt1 | contig 41032 bp, 36 predicted proteins | sample C1_top_MG_FD_204535 | JGI IMG/M metagenome (GOLD analysis project Ga0315268, IMG submission 204535) | Sediment microbial communities from Yellowstone Lake, YNP, Wyoming, USA - C1_top | ecosystem: Environmental > Aquatic > Freshwater > Lake > Sediment | place: USA: Wyoming | collected 2017-08-01
ACAAAGTTAAATAATTCCATATAGTTGGTTATGAGGCAAAGAAGCCCCACAAACCGGGGTTCATTTGCCCCGGATGGCGCATCTCCGGTCAAGAAACGGACACTTGCCGTCGGATCGGTGTGCCCTCGGAGTACCTGTGCCACACGCGTTCACGAAACGCGCTGGAACTTGCCGGGCCAACGCGATATGCCACAGCGACCCGTGCGGAGGCCTCTGTGCGTTGCTCGGTCGTGATCCCGGCGCGCTACGGTTCGACCCGGTTTCCTGGCAAACCGCTAGCACTCCTGGCGGGACGACCGCTGATCAGCCACGTCATCGAGCGCGCTTTCGCAGCCCAGGTCGGCCCGGTGCTGGTGGCCACCGACGACGCGCGCATCGCTGCAGCCGCGACCGCTGCCGGGGCACAGGTGGCGCTGACGCGGGCCGATTGCGCCAGCGGGACCGATCGCGTGGCCGAGGCGGTCAGCGCGATCCCGCTGAATGAGCTGGGCGCGGACGAGGTCGTGCTCAACATCCAGGGCGACGAACCGCGCATCGAGGTACCGGCCATCCGCGTGGTGGCCGAGCTGACGCGGCCCACCGTCGAGCTGGCGACCGCCGCCTGCGCGCTCGACCCGGCGCTGGCGCAGTCACCGCACGTGGTGAAAGTAGCGGTTGACGCTATCGGTCGTGCGCTCTACTTCTCGCGCGCGGTGATACCGTGGTCGGACGCTGCGGCGCCGCCGCCGCGCCTGCGCCACCTGGGCCTGTACGCCTATCGCCGCCGCACGCTGCTGCGGTTGGCCGCGCTGCCACCGGCGCCGGCCGAGCAGAGCGAGCGGCTGGAGCAGCTACGAGCGCTGCACCACGGCATCGAGATCGCCGTGGTGACGGTGGCCGCGGCCTGGCGCGGCGTCGACACCCCGGCCGATCTTGAGGCGCTCGAGCGCGAGCTGGCCACGCAAACGGAGCACATGCCATGAAACCGGATCGCCGCAAGTTCATCTTCGTCACCGGCGGCGTGGTCTCGAGCCTGGGCAAGGGCATCACCGCCGCCTCGATCGGCGCCCTGCTCGAGGACCGCGGGCTCAAGGTGACGCTGCTCAAGCTGGACCCCTATCTCAACGTCGACCCCGGCACGATGAGCCCCTTTCAGCACGGCGAGGTATTCGTCACCGACGACGGCGCCGAGACCGACCTCGACCTTGGCCACTACGAGCGGTTCACCACCGCGCTGATGAGCAAGCAGAACAACTGCACCAGCGGCCGCATCTACCACTCGGTGATCGAGAAGGAACGGCGCGGCGAGTACCTGGGCAAGACGGTGCAGGTGATCCCGCACGTCACCGACGAGATCAAGCGCTTCATCATGGACTGCGCCAACGGCAATGACATCACCATCGTCGAGATCGGCGGCACCGTCGGCGACATCGAGAGCCTGCCCTTTCTCGAGGCGATCCGGCAGATGAAGGCCGACGTCGGCGCCCAGAACGCGCTCTACGTCCACGTCACGCTGGTGCCGTACATCTCGACCGCGGGCGAGGTCAAAACCAAGCCAACCCAGCACTCGGTAGCCGAGCTGCGCTCGATCGGCATCCAGCCGCACATCCTGGTCTGCCGCGCCGACAAATCGCTCGACCGCAGCATCAAGGAGAAGATCGCGCTGTTCTGCGACGTCGACGTCGGCTGCGTGATCGAGGCGCGCAATTTGCAAAGCGTCTACCAGGTGCCGCTGGCGCTGCACGCCGAGGGGCTGGACGACAAGATCTCCGAGCTGCTCAACATCTGGTCGCGGCCGTCGGGGCTGGACAAGTGGCGCCGCATCGTCGACAGCTTCGAGCATCCGACCGGCGAGGTCGTCATCGGCGTGGTCGGCAAGTACGTCGACCTGGTCGAGTCGTACAAGAGCATCAACGAGGCGCTCGGCCACGCCGGCATCAGCCACGGCGTGCGGGCGCGGCTGTGCCACATCGACGCCGAACAGCTGGTCAGCGAGGGAGCGCGTGCGCTGCTCGCCGGCATCGACGGCATCCTGATCCCGGGCGGCTTTGGCGAGCGCGGCATCGAGGGCAAGATCCAGGCGATCCAGTTCGCGCGAGAAAACCGGGTCCCGCTGTTCGGCATCTGCCTCGGCATGCAGATGGCGGTGGTCGAGTTCGCGCGCCACGTGTGCGGACTCGAGCGCGCCAACTCGACCGAGTTTGACGCCCACGCGCCGCACCCGGTGATCGCGCTGCTCGAGTCGCAGCGCGAGGTGACGCGCAAGGGCGGCACCATGCGGCTGGGCGCCTACCCGTGCGCGGTGCAGCCGGACACCCTGGCGCGCCGGCTGTACGGCCAGGAGATGATCAGCGAGCGCCACCGCCATCGCTACGAGGTCAACAACGCCTATCGCGAGCGGCTGGCAGCGGGCGGCCTGGTGTTCAGCGGCCTCAGCCCCGACAGCGAGCTGGTCGAGATGGTCGAGATCAAGGACCACCCGCACTTCGTCGGCTGCCAGTTCCACCCCGAGTTCAAGAGCAAGCCGTGGCAGCCGCACCCGCTGTTCAACGGTTTCGTCGGTGCAGCGCTGGCGTTTGCCAAGCAGCGGCGCGACACCAAGCCACCGCCGGCGGCTACATGAACCTCGCGCCGACCGCACAACAACGCATCGGGACCGTCGAACTGGGCGGCGCCGCGCCACTGGCGTTGATCGCGGGCCCGTGCGTGATCGAGTCGCTCGATCACACGCTGGCGATCGCGCGCCGGTTGCAGCAGATGGCGCGCGACCGTGGCATCGGGCTGGTGTTCAAGGCCAGCTACGACAAGGCCAACCGGACCAAGGGTGACGCCCCGCGCGGACCCGGCCTGGCGGCCGGCCTGCAAGTGCTGGCCGAGGTCAAGCGCGCGACCGGACTGCCGGTGCTGACCGACGTGCACGACGTCAGTCAGGTGGCGCCGGCCGCGGCGGTCGTCGACGCACTGCAGGTGCCGGCCTTTCTGTGCCGGCAGACCGACCTGGTGGAGGCGTGCGCGCGCAGCGGCAAGCCGGTCAACCTGAAGAAGGGGCAGTTCGTCGCCCCGCGCGACGCCGTACACATGGTGCGCAAGGCGCAACGGGCAGGCGCCAGCGCGATCTCGATCACCGAGCGCGGCTTTGCCTTTGGCTATAACAACCTGGTGGTCGACATGCGCGGGCTGGCCCAGCTGCGCCAGATCGGCGTACCGGTGATCTTCGACGCCACGCACAGCGTGCAGCTGCCGGGTGCGGCTGACGGTGCCTCTGGCGGCGAGCGCGAGATGGTGCCGGTGCTGGCCCGCGCGGCGGCCGCGGTGGGCATCGATGCGCTCTACGTCGAGGTGCACGACGCGCCCGAGCGCGCGCTCAGCGATGGCCCCAATGCGCTGACCTTCGAGCTGCTCGAGCAGGTGCTGGACGCCGCGATCGCGATCGATGCGCTGGTGACCGGGCGGCGCCGATGAGCGAGCCGGCATTCGACCTGGCCGCGGTCCGGCTGGTCGCGTTTGACGTCGACGGCGTGCTCACCGATGGCCGCCTCTACCTGGACGACCAGGGCCACGAGCTGCACGCGTTTCATGTCCGCGATGGCATGGGCATGGCGCTCGCGGTGCGCGACGGCCTGTTGTTGGTGGCTCTGTCGGGCCGCGAATCGCCGGGCGTGCGCCTGCGGCTGCAGCAGCTCAAGCTGACCGAGATCCAGCTCGGCGTGATCGACAAGGGGCAGGCGTTGCGCGACGTGGCAACCCGGCACCAGGTGCCGCTCGCGCAGACCTGCTTTGTCGGTGACGACGTCAATGACCTGGCCGCGCTGGCGATCGCCGGCCGCTCCTATGCGCCGGCCGATGCCCATCCGCGGGTGCGGGCCGCGGTGCACACCGTGACCCAGGCCGCGGGCGGCCACGGCGTCCTGCGCGAGATCCTCGACGCCATCTACCAGGCGCGCAAGACGGCGCCAGCGGATCGAACATCGACCTGAGCAGAGGGTGGGCGGCGGTCACTCGACCGCGACCGCGGGCTGCGGCGGCGGACAGATGCCGTACGTCAACGGCACCACGAACATCCACAGCTTCTCGGGGATCTCGCGCGCCAGGATCAACAGCGCGCCGCTGCCGGCCGCGGCGATGCCGGTGACGCCGATGGTGCTGATCGCAATTGCGTAGCGCTGAAGGTTCTGGTTGTTGATGTAGTCGATTGCCGCCAGCGTGGTGCCTGCAAAGAACAACCCGGCGCCGCCAAACAGCAGGGCCTGGCCGACCGCCCCCATCCAGCCGCGCGCACCGACCAGGATGTCGATCGCCAGGTCGGGACCGGCGTAGTCCTGCTTGTTCTCGCCCAGCATGTCGCGACCGGTGCGCCGGATCTGCTCCTTGAAGGCGGCGCGCTGGTCGTTGGACTTGAGCACCGGACCGACCACCGGGATCCAGAAATACCACTGGTGATGGGCCCCGGCCCCGCCAGCCGTGGCGAGCAGCACCCAGGCCCGGAAGAACGGATTGAGCGGCGGCTTGATCCAGTTGCGCTCGGCCAGTTGCTTCGAACGATCGGGCGGCACTTCCGACGTCAACAAACCGTACACGGTGTCGAAGACCCAGTCGCCGGCGTGCTCCTTGACCTTGTACATGAAGACGTAGGCGATGCCGCTGAGCGAGATCAGGCCCGCGACGCCGACCGGGAGAAACGGCAACAGCACCGGGTTGACGGCGAAGAAAGCCGTGCCAGCCGTGGCGTAAATTATCGCAAGCGCGGCGATGCCGACGATGGTCGGTGTCTCGAGCAGATCGCGAAACAGTTTCTGCGCCACCAGCGCCACGGCAGGCTGCCAGAGAAAGCTGTCCCGCTGGCCGTGATGCGCCTCGACGTAGTCGATCGCCAAGAGCGCCGGCACCAGACAGGCCCACTCGACCACGGTCCCCACCACGTCGCCGATGCCCGGGATCCAGGTCAGCGGCATGATGATCGTCTCGCAGGCCTCGATGCTGCCCTCGCCAAGGCGCCCGGCCGTGTCGTCGGCGTCGGGCCAGCGCACGGTCGAGCCGACGGCCGGTGCTCCGGGTTGCGCCGCAGCTGCTGGCGCCGAGGCGGGTGTCGGTGCGGCCACCGATTCCGGCGCCGGCGCCGGTACTGGTGACGTCGCCGCGGCGGACGCTGCCGCTGCCGGCGAGGTGGCGTTCGGGTCGGGCGCAGCAGCGCTCGCCGGCGCGCTGGCGGGAGCCGCAGTCTCGGCGATCGCAAGCCGCGGCGCCAGCAGGCCGACGAATAGCAACAGACCCGAAGTAGAACGCACCAGGTCAACAACTCGAGCGCGAGTCATCGTCTGCCCCTTGATTCGCTTGTGTCCCCCGACCGCGGTCGATCCGAGCTCACTTTGGCGCTGGCTTGCCCTCGGCGATCTGCACGTAGACCAGCCGCAAGTCGTGCAATATCGCATCGAACAGCTGTTTCTCGTCGCTGGTCAGGTTGCCCTTGGTCTTGTCGTGCAGCACCTGCAGGATGTCGATGGTCTGGCGCGCCAGTGGCAGCTCGCGCATGTGCTCGCCGGTATCCGGATAGGGGATCAGCCCCAGGTGCATGAGCGCCTGCTGCGCCAGGCTCTGGATAAAAGTGGCAAAGTCGATCGGAAAACCCGCGGCCGGGCCAGCGTGCTCGTGGTCATGTTCGCTGTCATTGTCGTGGTCGTGGTTGCAGCCTGGGCCGTGCACGTGCGGCGTCTCGACCGCGGCGCTGGCAGTGGCGGGGGCCGGCGCCGGAGGAGCATCCGGCCGCTCGCCACCCTCGTCGTCGAGACGGCGGCGATCCACCACCTTGACACCTACCTGCTTCTCCTCGTCCTGGCTCATGCTGCCTCCGTCCCCCGGCGGGGACTTCCAAGGGTCGTCACAATTTGAATCCAAAAGTGCCGACCTTGCGGTCGCGCTTGATCATCAGGACGGCCTCGCCGCGACGCCGGGCCTGTAGCAACACCTGCCTGAACTCGCGCAGGTTTTGCACGTCGATCGCATTGACCTGCAAGATCACGTCGCCGGGCTGGATGCGGGCGCGCGCGCCAGGCGAGCCGCCGCGCACCTTGGTCACCACCACACCGCGATCGCTGGCCAACTTGAACTGCACGCGCAACGGTTCGCTGATGGCAGCGACCGAGAGACCGAGCTGGCCCTCGACGATGCGGTCGGCCAGCTCGAGCGGCACGTCGCCCGCCACGACGACCAGCTCGATCGGCTTGCCGTCGCGCTGCATCTGCATCTTGACCTTGGCGCCCGCCGTGAAGTCGCGCATCTTGGCGGCGTAGTCCTCGGGGCTCTCGATCGGAAAGCCCTCGACTGACAGCACGACGTCGCCGATCTGAACTCCACCCTTGGCCGCCGGCCCATTGGGTTCGACGCTGACCACCTTGGTCGCTGTCTTCTGCGGCAGCTTGATCTTTTTCAGTTCGGTCTCGTCCAGCGCTGCCAGGTCGAGCCCGAGATAGGCCTGGCGCACGGTGCCGGTCGCGATCAGCGACTCGACCACGCGGCGCGCCCGGTTGACCGGGATCGCAAAGCCGATGCCGATGCTGGCACCGGGCCCATAGATGGCGGTGTTGATGCCGATCAGCTCGCCGTTGATGTCGAGCAGCGGCCCGCCCGAGTTGCCCGGGTTGATCGAGGCGTCAGTCTGCACGAAGTCGTAAAAGGCGCGGCCGTCGCCGGCATTGATATTGCGATGCAGCGCGCTGACCACGCCGGTGGTCACCGAGTTGGAAAGGCCAAAGGGATTGCCGATCGCGATCACGGTCTCGCCGACCAGCAGCTCGGCCGAGTCGGCCATCGGCACGAACGGCAGCTTGTCCTCGGTCTGCAGATGTAGCACGGCCAGGTCGAGGTCCGGGTCGTTGCCAATGACCTTGGCCTCGTACTCGCGCTTGTCGACCAGCGCCACCTTGATGTGGGCGCCGCTCTGCACCACGTGAAAGTTGGTCAACACGTGGCCGTCGCCGTCGATGATGACGCCCGAGCCGAGGCTGGTCACCTCGAGCTTGCGCTTGAAGCGCGGCTCGAAGATGTCTTTGAAGAAATCGCCCGACGAGTCGAGCCGGGCCACCATCTCTTCGGTATAGACATTGACGACGGCCGGTCCCGCGCGTTCGACCGCCAGCACGACCGCGCTGCGGCGCAGACCATCCCGCTGCAGGGACTTCCCAGGGTCGTCCCTCGTCAGGGACTTCCCAGGGTCGTCCACCGGTGCGCTGGCATGGGCGGTGACGGCCAGCGCGAGCAGCGCGCAGACGGCCGTTCGTTTCACGCGCGCCCGCCCTCGCCATTACCCGGTGCTGCGGGCTCGTCCAGGTCGAGCGGCTCGCTGGCGCTGGCCACATCGGGCAGCTCCTTGAGCAGCTTGGCCAGATCGCGCTCGGAGAGCGCGCCCTTGCGGACGTAGCGTTCGACCACTCGCTTGTCGAGGACTCGATCACTCCACTGCGACTGCTGCTTGGCCATGCTCCAACCTCGTCGGCGCAGCCCGGCGCTGTGATCCGGGAGCGCGGCGGGCACAATATGGTGGGCGCGACGAGGCCTGTCAAGCCGCGGGCCGGAGCAGCGTCGGGCGGTCAGAACACGGCGGGTAGCCGCGGCACGCTGGTCGGGACCACGGCGTGGCCGCGTTCGAGGGTGCAACCGAGCAAGAAGCAGTGGGCGTCCGGCAGGCGTGCCGCGATGTGCGCGGTGTCGACCTGCCCCTCGGTCACGAAGAAGCCGAGCGCACCCTGGTCCTGCCAGCCGCGCAGCAGCGCCTCCTTGAAGTGCGGCGTGCTGTCCTGCGGTTGCGGCTTGAGCAACAGATCACACTCGGCCAGATCGATCCCGGCGCGCTGCAGTTGCGCGATCGTGTCGGCCCTAAAACCGGTCGCCCCGCCGCTAGCGGGGTCCCGACAACTCTCGGCGCGGCCGGTGAGAAACACGACCCGGGCGCCGGCCTGCTGCGCCGCACGCACCAGCTCGAGCGACGATTCGATGGGCTGGTCGTACGCCAGGTTGGCCGGGGTCCAGAACGAGCGCGACCAAAAACCGGCAACAGCGTCGACCACCGCCGGTGGCAGGCCTGCCGCCTCGGCCGTGGCCCGGCCATCGATGCCAACTCGGTCGATGGTGGCTGCGGACAGTCCAGCGAACCAGTGCGTGCGGTTGATCCGATCGAACTCCTGTGCCGCGTGCAGGGTGCGAAAGCGGGTGTCGAACAGCGTGTTGTCGAGGTCGAACACGCAGCGCACGGTCTGACCAGCGGCGACCAGTTGCGCGATCTCGTCGAGCCGCTGTGCCATGGCGACCAGACCCGCTTGGCTGCCAGCGCCGGCCAGCGCGGCCAATCGCGCCCGCAACGGCGTCGTGACGGGCTGATCCGCCAGCGGCGCGCTGCGCCGGGCCAGGTCCGCACCGGACGACAGCGGCAGCTCGACCGCAGCGGCAACAGGAATTTCTGGATTCTGCGACGGCGCCGACGACTGCACCGAGCTCGAGATGTTGTCCGTCGTCAGCCGGCGGCGTGCGTCGATCTTCACGCTCGGAGTATACCCGGCACCCCGGTCGGCCGAAACCGGTCCGCGGCGTTCGGTTGCACTTTTCTGCGCCGCCAGGTTTGGCTAGACTGGACCCATCAAGACCAGGCGGCCCCTCCGGTGGGTGCAGCCGGGCCCTGTCGGGCAGCGGGACACTACCCGTGGGACTTGGCACAGGTGCCGCCATGGATACGACTCAGCGCAAAGCTCGAGCCGCCTGGATCTCGGTCATCTCCAACTCGACGCTGGTCGTCAGCAAGCTGGTCATCGGACTGCTCATGGGGTCGGTCTCGGTGATCTCCGAGGCGATCCACTCCGGGGTCGACCTGGTGGCAGCCGGCATCGCGCTGTTCGCGGTCAAAAAAGCCACCAAGCCCGCCGACAAGGAGCACCCCTACGGCCACGGCAAGATCGAAAACCTGTCGGGCACGATCGAGGCGGTGCTGATTTTTCTGGCCGCCGCCTGGATCGTGTTCGAGGCCGTGCACAAGCTGGTCGCGCGCAGCCCGGTGGAGATGGCCTGGCTCGGCGTAGTGGTGATGGCCGGATCGGCGATCGCCAACTTCCTGGTCTCGCGCATGCTGTTCCGGGTTGGCAACGAGACCGACTCGATCGCGCTGCAGGCCGATGCCTGGCACCTGCGCACCGACGTCTGGACCTCGGCCGGCGTCATGATCGGCCTGATGGCGATCATCGTTTCGCGCTGGCTGTTGCCGGCCTGGGACCTGTGGTGGCTGGACCCGGTGGCCGCGATCGCGGTCGCGCTGCTCATCGTCAAGGCCGCCTATGATCTGACGCGGCAGTCACTGCGTGACGTGTTGGACGAGAGCTTGCCCGAGGAGGAGCAGCGCTGGATCGACGAGCACGTGCGCACGGTGGTCGGGGTGTTCGGCTATCACGGCATGCGCACGCGCAAAGCCGGCCCGCAGCGCTTCATCGAATTTCACCTGCTGGTCGACCGCACCCTGTCGATCGAGGCCGCGCACAAGCTGTCGCACGACGTCAGCGACGCCATCGAACAGCGCTTTAGCAGCGCCAGCGTCACCATTCACGTCGAGCCGTGCGACGGCAACTGCACGCCCGACTGCCTCGACGGCTGCCTGCTCGACCCGCAACAGCAGGCCGCGATGCGGCAACTATCGGCAAATCGATGAGGTCCCCTTGAACATCACTCGCTCGCGACCCGTCTGCCACCTGATCGCGATCGCGGCTGGCGCCGCGCTGGTCGCCGCACTGGCCGCGGCCGATGTGCCGCGCATCATCTTTCGCAGCAAGTCGCCCTACAACGAGATCATCGTCACCGAGAACGATCGCGGGCGGCGCGTGCTGCTGTTCGAAATGGGTGGTGACGAGCAGAGCTCGATCGATCTGCGGCAGCCCAACGCGCTGCAGGCCGACTACACCAAGGCGATCGTGGCCGGGCTGGCGCTGATCGAGCCACCGCGACGGGCGCTGATGGTCGGCGTCGGCGGCGGTTCGGTTGGCAGCTACCTGCACCGCCGCTTGCCGCAGCTTGACCTCGACTGCGTCGACATCGATGCCGAGGTGGTGTCGGTGGCGCAACGCTTCTTCGGGTTCATCCCGGACGCGCGCATGCGCGTGCACATCGCCGACGGCCGGCGCTTTGTCGAGCAGAGCCGCGATCGTTACGACCTGGTTATCCTGGACGCCTACAACAGCGACGACGTGCCGCTGCACCTGGCCACGGCCGAGTACCTGCGCGCGGTGCAACAGCGGGTGGCGCCGGGCGGCGTCGTGATCGGCAACCTGATCTGCGAGGATCTCAACAAGCTGTATTCGCGCATGGTGCGCACCTACCAGGAGGTGTTTGCCGACGTCTACACGGCGCGCGCGGACAACAGCTACAACTGCGAGGTCTACGGCTTCAACGAGAAGCGCGCGATCGCGGCGAGCGACCTGCAAGCGCAGCTGGCGCGGCTGGGCAAGGCGCAGCCGTGGGGGTTCGACCCACAGCCGATCATCGTCAATGGCTGGCGGCACGAGACAGCGCGCGCGCCGGGGGTGGCGCCGCTGATCGATGCCGAGTTGCCGGTGTCGGCGCCAGCGACTGCGCCGGCGTTGGTGCCAGTGTCGATCCCTGCTGCTGCGTCGAGATCGGCACAGAGTCGAGCGAAGTAGTTTCGGCGCGGGATTCTTTTCACGGCGGACTCTCGCGACCTCACGGTGCACTTTTTTTTGGCGGACCATCGCAGCCGCCCCGGGCCATGGCTCGTCGGCGGCTGCTACTCGACGACGAAACGGGCGCGGGCAATCGGGTGTCGCCCTGATCTGCACTGCGTGAAGAGCGAAAGAGCGTGCGCGCGCAGCGCCGCCCAGTTACTGCGTCACCGCGCAGACGCCGATATCGGTGCGGTTGTTGCCGACCGGGTCGAGGATCGGCATGCACAGCTCGCCCTGATCGCAGACCGCTGCGTTACCCGGCGGGCACACCTCGACACAGACGCCGCCGCCGCGGCTCAGGTAGGTCTGGTTGAGCGTGTAGTAGTCAGCGGTCGGGCTGGTGCCGGCAAGTGCCGCGCACTGCAGACCGAGGCCGCAATCGGCGCTGCTGGCGCAGGCGCCGCCCTCGACGCCAGCGCCGGTCGCGATGCAGGTGCTGGCCACGGCATCGAACGCCGCACACATGGTGCCGGCCGCGCAGTCCTGCGCCAGCGGATCGCAGGTTGGGCCGACCGGCTCCGGATCAGGCTCCGGCTGCGGCTCGTCATACGGGCAGGTCGACGACACCAGCTCGTTGTTCTGGACGATCTCCTCGCAGCTCTGGTCGCCGTAGACGTAGATACAGTGCAGCAGACCGTCCGTGGCGTCGACCGCGCAGTCATAGGTCTCGCTGCCGTCGTTGCTGTCGCAGTCGACAAAGCTGATGACCTGGTCGCTGCCGTACTGGTAGACGCAGGTCATGTAACCGTCGTTCATGGTGCAGGTGGTCAGGCCAGCGTCGTCGGTGACGCATTCCGGGTCGGGCTGTTGCGGATCGGTCGGCTGGTCCGGGAAATAGGCCTCGCAACCGAGCGTGATCGGATCGCCGGCCGGGGTGTAAGTGTCCTGGCACAGCGTCTCACCGTCGACGGTCAATGTGCACAGCACCTGGCCATCGCCCGCCAGGCAGTCGTAGGTGTAAGAACCGTCGCCGCAGGTCTGGCTGACGATGTTGCCGTCAACGTCGAACAGCGCACTGCAGCGGGTGACGCCGTCGTCGTACGTGCAGAGCGTGCTGCCGTCGTCCTGGGTCTGGCAGTCCTCGGCCGGCACCGTCTCGGCGTAGCCGCAGTCGCTCTGCACCAGCTCGCCCTCGGGCGACCAGATGTCCGTGCAGCTGGCGTCGCCGCCGGCGTAGGTGCAGGTGATGGCGCGGGTGTCGTTGACGCAGTCGTAGGTGCCCCAGTCGCCGCTGCAGTGTTGCTCGACCAGCGCGCCAGCAGCGTCGACCGCATAGCTGCAAATGGTGCCGGCGCCGTCGTCCCAGACGCAGTCCTGGCCGCCCTGGTCGTTGACCGTGCACTCCTCGCTGCCGGCGGTAGCGTCGTCGCCAAGCAGAAAGCGGTGCGAGCCCGGGCTGGAGATCTTGGGCTGTACCACGCCGGTCTGGTCAGCCGGCTCGGTCACCCCGCAGCTGTTGCCCAGCGTGGCCAGTGCAGTGAACAACGACAAGAAAACGGCAAGTGCCTGACTCTTGAGCATGGTCGTCTCCCGCGGCGGACTTCTGCCCGCCTTGTCTGCGCAGTCGATGGTGAACCGTTTGCGCAGTTTGTGAGTGCACAGAGCAAGACCGTTCAGCGCGCGTTTTGATTACAGCGCGCGATCGGGGTGAGCGGCGGCGACCTGGTGCCGTGTTTGGGGCCGTTGCAAAACAGACAAATGTCTGGTATATGGATCGGGTCGACGAGGTGGAATGCTGCTTGGGTGAATGCCGGCGAGGTCTCCTCGACGGCAGAGGGTCTGGCCGACAGACCCTCGAGGAAAAAATGGGGCGCACGCCGCACGGCCAGACCCGCCAAAAAATTTTCAGGTTCATGCGCCAGCGCCTGCGCGCCGGCCTGCCGCCGACCGTGCGCGAGGTGCAGCAGGCCTTTGGCTTCAGCGCGGTCGAGACCGCGCGCAGCCACCTTGACGCGCTGGTCGAGCAGGGGCTGCTCAAGAAGGAGGGCGGCAAGGCCCGCGGCTACCGGCTGCCGACCGGCGAGCGCGAGCGGCCGTTCATGCTGATCCCGCTGCTCGGCCGGGTGCAGGCCGGCGCGCTGACCACCGCGGTCGAGGAGATCGAGGACTTCGTGCCGGTCGACGGCCGCGGCAGCAAGGACGATCTGTTCGCGCTGCGCGTGCGCGGCGAGAGCATGCTGGGCGCCGGCATCCTGCCGGGCGACATCGTGATCGTGCGCAAGCAGCCGGCCGCCGCGTCGGGCGACATCGTGGTGGCGCTGGTCGGCGACGAGGCGACGGTCAAGACGCTGCACCTCGGCGACGACAAGATCGAGCTGGTGCCCGCGAACCCGCACTTCAAGAAGATCGTGGTCGAGCCCGAGGCGCTCGTGCTGCTGGGCAAGGTGATCGAGGTGCGGCGGCTGCTCGAGCCGACGGCGTGAGGTGACCCATGGCGCACGCCGCACTCGAGCTGATCGAGAGCCCCAAGCAAAGCGAGCCCGCGCACTGGTCGCTGGCGTCGCTGCTCGGCCGGCTGGTCGAGATCTGCTCGAGCAATGCCAGCGCACCGCTGACCCAGGCCATGGGGCTGGTGGTCGAGGCGCAGCAGGCGGGCGAGCTGGTCGCCTGGATCACCCTGGTCGAGAGCAGCTTCTTCCCGCCCGACGCCGCGGCCGGTGGTGTCGATCTCGGCGCGCTGGTCGTCATCCGCGCCCCGGATCTGCCGGCCGCGGGCCGCTGCGCGGACAAGCTGCTGCGCTCGGGCGGCTTTGGGCTGATCGTCATCGACGCGGCCGGACCGGCTGCGCTGCCCACGCCGCTGCTCGCCCGGCTGGCCAGCCTGGCGCGCGCGCACTGCAGCGCACTGGTCTGCCTGACCCACAACCCGCCCGAGCGCTCGCCGCTGGGATCGCTGGTCGCGCTGCGCCTGGTCAGCACGCGCCAGCGCGACGGCGATCGTTTTATCTGTGCGCTGCACGCCACCAAGGATCGCCAGGCCGCACCCGGCTGGCAGCACGAGGAGCGCTGCTTGCCGCCTCCTGGGCTTTGAGCGGGCGGCCCTGCGGCCGGCATCGGTCATCTGTCCGATACGGTGTGCCCGTCGTCACTTGAACTCGGTCAAGTGTCCTAATCCATAGCGGTGACATCACCCCCTCATCGGTCAGAGTGACGATGCGAGTGTGTGGTCCTGGGTAGTACAAGTGGGTCGCACACTCGGCGTAAGCCCATCTGATGCGGTGAGAGGTCGATGAAGCGAATTGCCACGGCAGCCAGCGCGATCGTCATTGCCGCCATCATCGTGGCCGGCCTGCTGCTGTTTGCCCGCGACGATCGAGGCGCGGGGAGCGTACAGGCAGCGACCGCCAGCCGGCCGCAGCTCGCTCTGCAACCCGTGCGACCGGTCGTGGACCAGGCCGCGGCCGCTGCTGCCAGCGACCAGCGCAAGGTGCGCGAGATCTTCAAGGCCGCCTGGGGCAACCAGCTGGGCGAGTTGGGGCGCGACCTGCCCAACGAGGGATCGCCGCAGGCGCCGATGAGCTTTGCCGTCGACGCCAGCGGCCAGGCCTACGTGCTGGACCAGGTCAACTCGCGGCTGCAGATCTTCAAGCCCGGCCGCGCACCGCGGGCCATCCCGCTGGCCAACGACGGCTACCAGGACATCGCCCTCACCGCCCGCGACGAGGTGGCACTGCTCGACCGGCTGGTCACCAAGTCGGTCGACTTTGTCGACGAGCAGGGCCGCGTGCGCAGCTCGGTGCCGTTGACGGGCAAGGGCATCGACGAGCCAGGCGCCGTGACCGGGATGTTCGTGCAAGACGACGGGGTATGGGTCGAGGTCGAACACACGCGGCTGGTGCGCGTGGCCACCCCCGACGGCAAGCCCGATCCCGAGCGGCCGACCGTGATCGGCCGCTTCTCGTACGACGGCACGCTGTTGCTGACCGCGGCCAAGGACGGCGACAGCGCCGCCGTCGTCATCACCCGGCCGGTGACAGCGCCAGCGACCGAGGCCGGCACCCTGCTGGCACGCGTGCCGTTCGCGCAGCGGCTGTCGCATCTGCTGGCGCTCGATTCGGACCTCAACGGCCGCGTCTTTCTGGGCGTCTATCTGATCCAGCCCAAGGACGACGGGTCGGGTGAAGTGATCGCGTTCGAACAGGTGGTGGTGCTGGGCCGCGACGGCAAGGAGTTGAGCCGCATCGCACTGCCGCCCCACACCGGTCCCGAGGAGACCTTTCGGCGCATCTCGGTCGACTCGGATGGCACGGTCTATCAGCTGGGCTTCGACGAGAGCGGAGCCACGCTGCGAGGGTTTACACCATGAAGAAAATCGCAACCACGATGCTGGTGCTGACTGCGCTGCTGGTGACCACGACGGCCACCGCAACGCCCGCCGCCATGACCCGCGACCAGATCATCCAGTACGGGATCTGGAACAAGGGTTACTCCTACTGGTGGGGCCACTCGCGCTGGCGTGACGACGCCAGCCAGCGCGGCTCGTGTTCGGGCAGCTGCCCGGACTGCAGCCACTGCGCCTCGTCGTCGCGCAACGGCTCGTGCAACAGCAGCCTGGGCCAGTACGGCGCTGACTGCTCGGGCATGGTCGACAAGGCGTGGCAAGTGCCCAGTCCGACCGCGCTGACGACCGACTCGCATCCCTACAGCACATCCAACTTCCGCTACGAGACCACCCACTGGTCGCGGCTCGGCTCGTGGGGCGACGCCAAGAAGGGAGACGCCTTCGTCTACAACAGCAGCGGCCATGGCCACATCGTGCTGTACGAAAAGGGCGACCCGTGGGGCACGCCCTACGTCTACGAGTGCAAGGGCTGCAGCCCGGGCTGCGTCTACAACCAGAAAGACATCACGTCGTCATACATCGCGATCCGCCGCCACAACATCACCGAGGGCACGACCACCACTCCGTCGACCGGCACCATGAAAGGCACGGTCTACGTCGAAAAGGGCAACGGCGATATGGCGGCGCGGTTGCCCGGCGCCACCGTCAGCGCCAGCGGCGGCGGCTCGACCGCGGCGCGCGCGGGCGACGCGGTCTGGTCGTTCACGCTGAGCGCCGGCAACCACACCTTCACCGCCTCGATGACCGGCTATCAGACCGCAGCGCGCACCTGCGCGGTGGTCGCCGGCACCGAGGACTGGTGCTCGATCGGCCTGACACCGAGCTGCACGCCCAACTGCAGCGGCCGCGTCTGCGGCAACGATCCGGTCTGCGGCACCAGCTGCGGCACCTGCAGCGGCAGCAACACCTGCAACAGCAGCGGCCAGTGCGCCTGTGTGCCCGACTGCAGCGGCCGCAGCTGCGGACCCGACCCGGTGTGTGGAGTTTCGTGCGGCACCTGCGGCGACAACGAGCAGTGCGACGCCACTGGCCAGTGCGAGTGCCAGCCCCAGTGCAACGGCGCTGTGTGCGGCCTCGACCCCGTGTGCGGCAAGAGTTGCGGCGAGTGCGCTGCCGGCAGCGCCTGCAACGGCGGCCAGTGCGCCTGTGTACCGCAGTGCGCCAGCCGCAGCTGTGGCCTGGATCCGGTGTGTGGCCTGCCCTGCGGCGCGTGCAGCGACGGGCTGCTGTGCGACAGCAAGGGCCAGTGCGTCGACGCGGCCAGCTGCACGGCGCAGTGCGAAGGCCGGACCTGTGGTCTCGACGCCGCGTGTGGCAAGAGCTGCGGTATCTGCTCGGCTGAGCAATCGTGCAGCGCCAGCGGCCAGTGCCAGGCTATCGATCCGACGCGTGGCAAACTCTACGGCTACGTGGTCGAGCTGGCCGAGCCCGGTGACCAGACCGCGATGAAGGCGGCCACCAAGCGCATCAGCCAAGCCCGGGTCGCGCTCGACGACGACACCAGCGTGGTCGCGGACGAGAACGGTTACTTCGAGCTGCAGGTGGCACCCAGGTCGTGGACGCTGACCGCGTCGGCCGCCGGTTACAGCGACGGCGAAGTGACCTGCGAGACGACTGCCGGCGCTGCCACCGAGTGCTACGTCGCGGTGTTCTTGCTGGCCGCAACGTCGAGCGAGCCCGACCAGACGTCCGTCGGCTGGCACTCGGGTTGCGCGACCAGCGCACCGGCGCCGCTGCCACTGCTGCTCGGTTTGATGCTGCTGCCGCTGCTGCGCCGCCGCCGCTTGAGATAACCTGTTCAGGTCTCTAGACTGCGCCCTGCCACGCCAGAAACGTGGCAAGGAGCGCGCGATGACGCTGCAGCAGAGCCGCCGCTATCGGGTGACCTTCGGCAATCCCGAGGACATCATCAGCCACATCCTGTTCTTGCTCGGGGCGTTTGCGATCTTCTTCACCGATCAGATCAGGCAGGCCATGCCGATCGGTGGGGTGTTCGCCTTCGGCGTCGCGTTTCTCTACTTCGCCATGTACTTCCGCTTCAGCGGTCTGCGCCGACAGGTCCAGCAGCTCGAGCGCGAGTTGCACACGCTGCAAGAGGACATCGAGGCGGCAGCAGCCGGCGAGGATGCCGATGATGCCGAGGACGACGACTAGCGAGAGGCCTTGACCGCGTCCAGCGTGCCCTCACCGATCGCGCGGTAGCGCTCGATCGTCTCCTTGAAATAGCCGGCCAGTCCAAATTGACCCGCGATCTCGCCGGTGAGCCGCTGGCCCAGCAGGTGGGCCGCAAGCTTGGTGCCCGGCGTCGCGATCTGGTGCAGCGAGTGGGTGCGGATCAGCACCTTGTTGTCGGCAGTGCGGCTGAAGTCGATGTAGCCGTCGTCCTTGAACACCGACTTCTGGTGACCGGAGAGCGCGGTCGCGTCCGAGTGAAAGACGTGCCAGGCGACCCGCGCGCCGTCGCGACCGACCGTGGTGATCGAGTTCTTGGTCATGTCGAGGTTGCTGGGGTAACGGTCGAGTGACATGCGTTCTTGCTGCCGGTACTCGACCGTGCCGTCGGCGTGCTCCTGCTTGTCGATCTGGCGCACCTCGCCGCCGCGGTAGCGCGGCAAGTTGGGGCTCCAGTCGGCCGGATTCATGCGCTTGATGAACGCGTCGTAGTCGACCTCGACCCGGCCCTCGGCCAGTTCGTGGATGGCGCCGCTCTGGTCGACGTAGGTGCCGGCGCTGATGTGGCCGGCCTTGAGCTCGGCGTCGTACGCGTCGACCCGCTGCGCGAGGAAACTGCGCACCTCGGGCTCGAGTTGGACCTGTTGGTCCGCCAGCATGCTGCGCATGGCCACCACGTCGAAGCTGTCGATGCGGCCGGCGCTCAGCCCCAGCGCATGGACGTCGCCGGTCATGGCGCCCTGGATCGAATCGTCACGGCGGCCGATGCGCACACCGCCCACGGCAAAGCTGTCCTTGGCAAAAAACTCGGCCGCGCTGATCTTGCCGTCGCTGGACGCGGCCGAGATGCGCGAGCGCACCTCGCCCGCGATGTCGCCAGCCATGGCGTCGACCCGCGCACGCACTTCTTTCCACTCGCCGTCGGTGGGCGGTTTGATCGACGGATCGATACCAAAGCGGTTTCGATAGACAGTCTGCATGAGGCCTCCCGCAACCGCGATGTGCTGCCGGGGTGATTAATCAGCGCAGGTTGCGGATCGAGGTCATCTGCATCTCGTGGATGGCCTTCATCATGTTGGAGAGCATCTCGAACACGCGCTGCCGCTCGTTGATGGCGATCTGCAGCTCGTTCTGCGCCCGCACATCGCTCTTACCGGCCGGCCCCACGTGCTTGGGATCGTGGTCGAAGTACTGCGAGATCTCGTCGTCGGCCTTGCCCGCCCCAGCCGGGGTCTGCACCTCACCCGGCTTGGCCTCGGGCTTGATCTGGTCGAGAACCTCTTGCTTGAGCGCCGGATCGCGCACGGGTCCGTTGCCCGGCCGCGACTTCTTGCCAGCGCCGGCCGTCTCTGGCTTGTCCGGCGACGTGGCCGCGGCCAGATCGGGCTTGCCGGGCGCCTGCGCCGTGGCAGAGGTCAGTGACGGCTTCTTGGGCTGCGGCTTGACCCCGTTGGCAGCAGCCTTGACCGCTGGCGGGACCACAGGCAGCTGCTGGCCACCGTCAACGGCCTTCTTGGCAGCATCCAGCTCGGCTGCGACGTTGGTCGGTTTCGCCGACGCAGCGCCAGTCTGCTGCGCCATGGCCATGTTGCTCATCTGATCGCGCAGCGCCTTGAAGGGCGCCATCTTCTCCTTGAGCTGCTTGTCCGGCTGGTACAGCGTGTTGACGACGAAGAGCGCGATCTTGTCCTCGAGCATCTCCGACCCTTGCAGCCGGCGACAGACCGACGAGTCCTGCCAGTTGGTCTCACCCGGCTTGGGCGCCGCGCTCAGGTTGAGCGGCCGGCCCAGCGTCTTCTCGCACCAGCCCTTGATCGCGGCGTGCGCCTCGCCGGTGATCGGGATGCCGACTTGCAGCGCCTGCTCGAACGAGGAGCCGAGCAGTTTCTGGACGTTGGGGGGCAGCCGATCAAGGTATCCGACCAGCTTGGCCACCTCTTTCCCGGTGACCTGGGTCCCGCCGTCCGAGCTCTCGCTGGTGGCCCAGTGCGCGGACTGCACCATGGCCTCGAGCGTGCGCGCCACCTGCTTGACGTCGCCGTTCCCGCCCAGATTGCCCGGCTTGCCAGGCGCGGCTGGAGCGCCTGGTGCGCCGGGCTTGCCTGGCTCGTCGATCCTGCCCGGTCCCGCCGGACCGTCTTCGCGGCGATGCGGTCCAGGTCGTCCGGGCACGCCGTCGCGATTGCCCTCCTCGATGCGCGCCAGATCCTCCATCTTTTCGATCGCCTTCTTCTCGGCCTTGTCGGCCATCATCAGCAAGAAGGCGAACAGGATCTCCTCGAACGAACCACCCGACGCCAGCACCTCGGCCAGCAAGTTGCCAGAGGCGCTGGTGTGCAGGCCCGAGTTCGCACGATAGCCGAGGTAGGCGTCCGGGCCCTGGTCGCCGTAGGTCTCGACCACCGCCCGCGTGAACTGCTTGCGGCTCTCGGGGTCGAGCTTGATCTTGCCTTCCTTCTGCATGCCGAGCAGCGAGGCGGTGACCGTGCGCCGCAGCTCGTCCGGCATGCCTTCCATGTTCTTCATGATCTCGGCGAACTCTTTCTTGGGCACGCTGGTCGGCAACTGCTCGTTTTGCACCTTGCGCGACATCGCGTTCATGCCTGGCCGTAGCTCGACCGCCGCTGGCAGTTTTTCGGGCGGCACACCCAGGAACGAGGCAAACGCCGTGCGCGCGTCGGCCGTGCAGTCCCAGTGGTCCTGCGCGGTCAGTCGCTCGAGGATGGCGCTCTTGAGATCCTTGAGCTGATCCTTTGGCAGCAGCGACGCCTGGCCGATGATCTGCTGCGCCTCGACGCCGGTGATCGCCTTGCCGCCCTGCGAGGCCGGCGCAATCGAGGCCTCGAGCTGGGCGATGAGGGCCTGGGTGCGGACGATGGCGCGTGCCTGGTCATCGATGCGATTTGGCATGGGATCACTCCTTGGCGAACGGGTTGCAGTGACACCGTTCATTATCACTATGGTCTGATTTTTGGGCGGCGAATGCGCGGTCAGCGCGCCAGGGTGGCCGGCGTGGGCGGCCGCGGCGGCGCCTTGACCCCGCAGCTCAGGGCAAGCGCCAGCAGGACGAAAAGCGCGAGCCGGTACCAGCGCCTCATTTGACCGTCCGGTTGATGCGAAACGCGTACAGCTTGCGGTCGCCCGAAGGGATGTAAAAGACGTTGCCATCGACCGCGGGATCGCCCTCGATCTTGTAGCCGGTCTTGTAGCTCCAGAAAAGCTGGCCGCTGGCGCGATCGACGACGTAGATCTGCTGGTCGTCGCTGCCGCCGCCAAAGATCACCAGGTTCTGGTAGATGGCGGGCCGCGAGATCACCGGGCCCAGCGTCGGGAACTTCCAGCGCAGCGCGCCGGTTGCCGCATCCAGCGCGTACAGGTGGCGGTCGGCGCCGCCGACGTAGAGGATGCCGTCGTCGCTGATCGTGGGCGCGCCGTTGACCTCGTCCTCGGTCTTGAACTTCCAGCGCACGCGCCGTGTCGCCGCCTCCAGTGCATAGACGTTGCCGTCGTTGGCACCAAAGTAGATGACGCCGTCGCGCGCTGCCGGCGACGAGGTGACCCCCTGCTTGCTGGCCACGCCGTCGGTGGCAAAGCGCCAGGCCAGTTGCCCGCTCTTGAAGTCGATCGCGTACAGGTGGCCGTCCAGGTTGCCGAGCACGATGTTGTCGCCGACGCGCAGCGGCGACGAGTAACTAAAGTCGCCCGGCTTGATCTCGGCCACGATCGGCGGCCCGGACGGAATGCTGGCTGCCATGCTGGTGGCCGCCAGGTCGGTGCGCGCCGGGAAGATCCAGACCGTGGCGCGGTCGTTGGCGCGCAGCGCGTAGACCCGGTCGTCGTAGCTCGAAAAGACCACGGTGTCGTCGATGATCAGCGGATCGCTCTTGATGCGATCGAGCGCCGCGAATTTCCAGACCTCCTTGCCATCGAGGTCGAGCGCGTAGAAGTTGTGATTGGTGCTGCCAAAGAAGACCTTGCCGCCGGCGATCGCCGGCGCGGCCACCACGTCCTTGCGCGCGGCGAACCGCCAGCGCAACTTGCCGTTCTTGTCGACGGCGTGCACCTCACCGTTCTCGGAGCCAAACACGATCAGATCAGCACCGACCGCCGGCGAGGAATAGCAGGGCGCTGCCGCCCAGTACTCCCACAGCTTCTCGACCGGCGGCTGGCAGCCGCTCACGGCGAGCGCGCATCCGATCCAGAGCGCGGTGCTCGCCACGATCGTCCGCACCATGTTCATCCTGTCGACCTCACTGCTCTGGCTGGCACTCTAGCGACGAATCGGCCGGCTGCAAACCACTCACAGTCCGATGGCAGTCCCCTCCCCACGCGGATCGGCGGCACCGGTCAACTGGCCATCCGGCAACACTTGCACCGCCATGGCATTGCCCCACGGCTCGCGCCGCGACAGCGTATGGCCGCGGGAGAACAGCACACGCCGTGTTTCCGGTTCGAGCGCGTGCGGCTCGTACCAGACCTCGTCGGGCAGCCACTGGTGGTGGATGCGCGGCGCCGCCACCGCCTCGCCGACATCCATGCCGTAGTCCAGCGTGGCAAGGATGATCTGGAGCACCGTGGTCGGGATGGTCGAGCCACCCGGACTGCCCGCGGCCAGCACCAGTCGGTTGTCCTTGAACACCAGCGTCGGTGCCATGCTCGACAGCGGGATCTTGGCCGGCGCGATCGCATTGGCGTCGTTTCCGACCAAGCCGTAGGCGTTGGGTACGCCCGGCTTGACCGCGAAATCGTCCATCTCGTTGTTGAGCAGGATACCGGTGCCCGGCACCACCACCGCCGCGCCAAACGGCGTGTTGACGGTGAAGGTCAGGCTGACCGCGTTGCCGTCGCTGTCGACGACGATCAGATGCGAGGTGTGCGCGCCCTCGCTGCGACTGCCGGCGGCGCTGGCCAGGCTGAGCGACGGCGTGCGGCGCTGCGGATCGATGCCGCGGTACAGCGCGTCGAGGCGCGCTGGCGCCAGCAACTCGGCGGTCGGTGGCGGGATAAAAGCCGGGTCGCCCAGCCGCGTCGCGCGGTCGGCGTAGGCCCGGCGCTCGGCCTCGATCAGATAGTGCAGCGTGCGCGCGTCGCGGTACTCGCGCTGCCACGAGGCGTCGCGCTCGAGCAGCCCCAGAATCTCGAGCAGCAGCATGCCGCCCGACGACGGCAGCGGCATCGAGACCACCGTGTAGTTGCGGTAGCGGCCGACCAGCGGCTCGCGCCACACCGGCTTGAAACTGGCCAGGTCGTCGGCGGTGATCAGGCCGCCGTTCTCGGCCATGTCGGCCGCGATCGCCTCGGCGATCTCGCCGCGGTAAAAGGCCTCGTCGCCACGGGTCGCGATCTGCAACAGCGTCTCGGCCAGGTCGCGCTGCACCAGCAGGTCGCCAACCTGGTACGGTCGACCGTTCTTGAGAAAAACGTCGGCCGCACCCGGATCGGCCTTCAGGTCGACCAGCCGATCACGGCTGGCGTCGGCAAAGCGCGCGCTCACCACGAAGCCGCGGCTCGCCAGATCGATCGCCGGTGCCAGGTCGTCGGCCAGCGGCAACCGGCCGCTGCTGCGCACCAGCTCGGCCAGTCCAGCGACGGTGCCGGGCACGGCGGCCGCGCGATGGCCGGTGGTCGAGGCATTGGCGATCACCTCGCCCTTGCTGTCGAGGTAGAGGTTGCGCTCGGCACCGAGCGGTGCGCGCTCGCGAAAATCGAGGGCACGGGTGCGCCCTTTGATCTTCTCGTAGACCAGGGCAAAGCCGCCGCCGCCGATGCCAGCCGAGAACGGTTCGACCACGCCGATGGCAAACGCGGCTGCGGTTGCGGCGTCGACCGCATTGCCGCCGCGCTTGAGCACGGTGATGGCAGCCTGGCTGGCCAGCGGGTGGGCGCTGACCACCATGCCGCGCTGGCCGAGCGCAGGCGCTGGTGCAGCCGCGTGCGCAGGTGCCGTGAACAGCACCAACGCGCACAGCCACGCCGTGCCGACAACGGGTCGAGTTCTCACGCAGCACCTCGTCGAGCCGGCGGCGTCCGCCGTGGCCTCTATCAGAGCGCACGCCGCTGCGATGTCAATACTGCCGCGGCCGGCGCGCTGTGCTATACCGCGCCGACGACCTGAACCGGGAGAGCAGAGGATGGCAGCTCGATTTCGGGGCGCACTGACTGCGCTGATCACGCCTTTCAAGAACGGCGGCTTCGACCGCGACGCCATGGCCAACCTGATCGAGCAGCAGATCAGCGCTGGCATCGACGGCTTGGTGCCGTGCGGCACCACCGGCGAGGGCGCGACCCTGACCATGGACGAGCACCGTAGCGTGGTGCGCTTCGTGGTCGAGCAGGTGCGCGGCCGGGTGCCGGTGATCGGCGGCGCAGGCAGCAACAACACGCGCCACGCCATCGCGCTGCAGCAACTGGTCAAGGAAGCGGGCGCCGACGGCGCGCTGCAGGTGACGCCCTACTACAACAAGCCCAACCAGCGTGGCCTGATTGCGCACTTTCGCGCCGTGGTCGAGGCCTGCCCGTTCCCGACGCTGCTCTACAACGTGCCGGGCCGCACCGGCTGCGACCTGCAACCCAAAAGTGTGGCCGAGCTGGCCAAGAACGCCAACATCGTCGGCATCAAGGAGGCCACTGGTCTGGCCGCGCGCGCGCAGGAGATCCTCAACCTGGTGCCGCCCGACTTCGCCGTGCTGTCCGGCGAGGACGCGGTGATCCTGCCGATCCTGGCCATCGGCGGCCACGGCGTGATCTCGGTGATCAGCCACGTGGCTCCGGCCGCGGTGGCCGGCCTGTGCGACGCTGCGCTCAAGAATGACACCGCCGCGGCGCAGCGTTTTTCCCGGCAGCTGGCGCCGCTCGCGCGGCTGCTGTTCATCGATACCAACCCGATCCCGGTCAAGACCGCATGCGCGGCGCTCGGCCTGTGCAGCGACGAGTTCCGGCTGCCGCTGGTGGCGATGGAGCCCGATGAGCGCACCAAGTTCGTCGCCGATCTGCGCGCGCTCGGAATCGAGGGATTGAAATGAGCGAGCTCCGGCTCGCGTTGTTCGGCGCGGTCGGTCGCATGGGCAAGCGGGTGGCCGCGCTTGCTGGCGAGCACGGCTGCCGCGTGGTCGGTGCGCTGGTCGAGCCGGTCGACGCGCAACCTGGTCGCACGCTGTACCAGGCCGTGCCCGAGCTGGCGACCGACCACGACGTCATGCTGACCGCAGACCCGGCGGTCGCGCTCGCCGGTGCCGAGGTCGTGGTCGACTTCGCGCTGGCCAGCGGTTTGCGGGCACGACTCGATGCGGTCAAGGCGGCGCGCGTTGCCTACGTGCTCGGCACCACCGGACTGTCGGCGGCCGACCAGGCGCTGCTCGACGCCGCCAGCCAGTCGATCCCGCTGCTGTGGGCGCCCAACATGTCGCAGGGTGTGGCCGCGCTGCTCGAGCTGGTCCAGCGCGCGGTCGCGGCGTTGCCCGGATTCGAGATCGAGGTGCACGAGTTGCACCACCACCACAAGGCCGATGCGCCGTCGGGCACCGCGGTCGCACTGGCCGAGGCCGCAGCCGCCGCTCGACCGACGCACGACGCCGAGCTGCTGCTGTGCCGCGGCCGCAATCCGGGCGCGCGCAAGCCGACCGAGATCGGCGTGGTGGCCACCCGTGGCGGCGACGTCGTGGGCGAGCACACGGTGTTTTTGTTCGGCGCGGGCGAGCGCGTCGAGCTGACGCACCGGGCAACATCGCGCGACATCTTCGCGCACGGCGCGCTGCGCGCAGCGCGATTTCTGGCCGGCCGGACCGCTGGTCGCTACATCGTGGCGGACGTGCTCGGAGTCCCAAAAACGGTCTCGGCCGGGTAAAAGACTTGTCGGATCGCGTTTGAAACGCTCTATATAGCGGCTCTGCGCGATCCGGGGTCCAGGGCGGACCGGCCGGCAGCGCACCAGGGACAGGGGAATACGCATGCGTCGGATGAAGTTCGCGGGCGTCGGGGCGTTCGTGCCGGAGCGCGTGGTGACCAACCACGACCTCGAAAAGATGATGGACACCAGCGACGAGTGGATCCAGCAGCGCACCGGCATCGTCGAGCGGCGCTGGGTCGAGCCTGGCACCGACAATTCGGACATGGGGGCCAAGGCCAGCCTGGCGGCGTGCCAGGAAGCCGGCTGCGATATCAAAGATATCGACCTGATCATCTATGCCACGCTGTCGCCCGAGTTCCTGTTCCCGGGCACCGGCTGCGTGATGGCGCAGAAGCTCGGGTTGACGCGCACCCCGGCGCTTGACATCCGCAACCAGTGCTCGGGCTTTCTGTACGGCCTGTCGGTCGCCAACGGCATGATCGTGTCGGGCATGTACAAGCGGATCCTGCTGGTCGGCAGCGAGCTGCACTCGCGCGGCATGGACATGACGACCCGCGGCCGCGACGTGACGGTGATCTTCGGCGACGGCGCCGGCGCCGCCGTGCTCGAGGCCACCGAGGAGGACACGGGGCTGATCGACATCGCCATCTACGCCGATGGCCGCTACACCGACGAGCTGGTCTGCAAGCTGCCCAGCTCGCGCATCGAAGGCTTCATCACGGCCGAGCAGGTCAACAATGGCGAACACTTCTGCCACATGGCCGGCAGCAAGGTGTTCAAGCATGCCATCGTCAAGATGCCCGAGGCGCTGCAGGACGTCTGCAAGCGCAACAACCTGACGCCGCGCGACCTCGACGTCATGATCGCGCACCAGGCCAACCTGCGCATCAATGAGATCGTGGGCCGGGCGCTCGAGATCGAGGACAAGTGCTTCAACAACATCCAGAAGTACGGCAATACCACCGCCGCCAGCATCCCGCTCGCCATGCGCGAAGCGCTCGACCAGGGCTTTCTCAAGCCGGGCCACCTGCTCGGCCTGGCCGCCTTTGGCTCTGGTTTCACCTGGGGCGCAGCCCTGGTTCGGATGTAGCGACCCGCCACCGCGCATCAAAATCCCCACTGGTTTCATAAGTCCATCTGATAGTTGATTCTCGTTTTTTCCTGTTGATAAAGCCACTGGGCAGGCCGGTCGAATAGGCGTCTGCTGCGCGTGAAAAGGCGCGCGCTCCGTGTTATAATTCGATCAGATATCACGTCGTGCCGGAGGTGATGATGGACGATTCGCCGTCGCCGGACGGTTGGAGGCGCAGTCGCCACCAGCGGGAGTAGGGCGCGGACTCGGATCATTTTCTCGTCGTCATCGAGATCCCGTCTGGCGCTTCTTCCTCTCCCCATTTGGCTCTGTCCTCCCCGTCGGCACACCGCATGCGGTGACAAACGACTGACCGCTGTCGGCCGCGTACGCGCGCTGTTTTGCTGATCCGCGCGCACGGCGACTGGCAGCGCCATTTGCCGGGACCTGGTCCCGGCCGCGGAGAGGAGCGACCGCCGATGCGTCGCGAGTGGCGAGAGCTGTCGAGTCTGGCCTGGCCGGCTGCGCTGGCGGCGCTGCTGTTTGCCCTGCTCGACGTGGTCGACACGGCCATGCTCGGCTGGATCGGCGTCTCCGACATGGCCGGCGCAGCACTCGGCTCGACCATCTTCGCCGCGCTGGTTGCCCTGCCGACTGGCATGATGACCGTGCTGGCCATGTTGATCGCGTCGTCCCAGCGTGGCCGCGGTCAGCAAACGCTGCGTCCACTGACCGCGATCGCAGCGGTCGCGTCGTTGTTGCTGGGCAGCATCGCCAGCGCGGCTCTGCTGGTGCTCGCACTGCTGCTGCCCCGGCTCGGTTTCGAGAGCGAGCTGGCAATGGCGTGCCAGCGCTACCTGCTCTGGCGCGCGCCGGTAGTGGCGGTCGAGCTGCTATTCGTCGGTCTGTGGGCGCTGCTCGAGGGGCTGGGCGACACCCGGCGCCCGCTGCTGGTTGGCGCGCTGTGCGTGACCGCGAACGTCGTCCTCAACGCGCTGCTGATCCCGGGCCGGCTGGTGCCTGCGCTGCGCGGGGTCGCGGGCGCGGCCGTTGCCACCAACATCGCGCTCGGCATCGGCGCGCTCGCCATCGGCTGGGCGCTGTGGCGCCGCCGCGAATGGCGTCGCGACGACACACCGACGTTCGAACGCGCGGCCGGGCTGCGCGTGCACGCCGCCCGCTTTGTCAACCTGGGCTGGCCGCTCGGCGTCAACACACTGCTCGACCTGACTGGCGGGCTGACGCTGAGCATGCTGGTCGCTGGCTATGGCTCGACCATTGCCGCCGGTCACGCAGTCCTGAGCAAGCTGATCGCGCTGGGCGCGGCGCTGGCGCAGGGCACCGGGGTGGCCGGCTTGACCCTGGTCGCGCGCGCGACCGGCGCCGGCGACCATGCGCGCCGCAAACTCGACGTGCATGGTGCGCTGCTCGTCCAGAGTGCGCTCGGTGCCTTGGCGGCGATCGCCGTCTGGACCTACGGCGAGCGCTGGCTTGCGCTGTTCACGACCGACCGCGGCGTGCTCGATGCGGGTCGCCCGTTGCTCGGGCTGTGCAGTTTGATCCTGGCGATCGAGGGGCTGGCGCTGGTGGCGGCACGCCTGCTCGAAGGCATGGGCCGCACCCGCAGCATCCTGGTCGCCACGCTGCTGTTCGACGTCGCGCTGGGTCTGCCCGCGGCGCTTGTGCTGGGTGCCCAGGTGGGCTGGGCCGGCTGCTACCTGGTCTGGCTGGCGCGCGCGCTGTTCAAATTGGTCTTCTTTGCGCGGCGGCTCCCGGTCGCACTGCCCACGGCGCGGCAACTGCGCGCGGCGATCGCGGCACCGCTCCAGTTCCCGCTGCTGGTCGGGCCGAGCTGGGCACCAGCCGCGGTCCGCGCACAACCGCGGCTGGATCAGACGTACGCGGGAGCGCTGCTCGATGCCGAGCTGTTCGGAGAACGCGCACTGGCGCGACCGCGGCCGCGGCACAAGCGCTATCAGCCGTGGTCGCTGCCACCGCCCGACGATTGAAGGGATTGGCCGCCGTAACTACGGCCGGTCTGCTCAGGCCAGTCCGGTCGTGCTGGTAGTGGGCGCCGTCGGACCGTCGTCGCCATGGTCGTGATCGTGGCCGTGTTCGTGGTCATGATCGTGGTCGTGGTCACACTCGCCGGCCGCGTGACGTCGCTCGTGCTCCTCGATCTCCTTGCGCACCGCTTGCATGTCCAGCGCGCGCACCTTGTCGACCAGTTCCTTGAGGATCGGCGCCGGCAGCATGCCCGGTTGATTGAAGATCATGATGCCATCGCGAAACACCAGCAGCGTCGGGATCGAGCGGATACCGAGCGCGCCCGCCAGCCCCTGCTCGTCCTCGGTGTTGCACTTGGCAAAAGTGACGTCGGGATTGTCCTCGGCCGCCTGCTCGAAAACTGGACCAAAGGCACGGCATGGCCCACACCAGGGCGCCCAGAAATCGATCAACACGATGCCGTCCTTCTTGATCAGATCGCCAAAGTTCTTCTCGCTGACTTGTTCGAGCGCCATGGCATCCTCCGCTCGCGCGCACTGAGCGCGCCGGGCAAACGTATCGTAGAGTGAGAGCCGCGGCCACGGCAAAGGATTCAGTCGTCGGTCACTGCCGCGGCGGAATGGTGGCGCCGCAGCCCACGGTGAAAAAGGCGATGCCGTACGTGCTGTTGGGGGGCGCGATCGCATCTTGCTCGCTGGCCGGGGCGCCGGCACTGGAGTCGGACCCGGTATATGGTCGGGTCAGCGCTGCCACCACCAGACCACCCGGGATCTCGGCGGTGACCGCAGTCGGCGCATCGAGTGGATAGTAGAGCGCCGCGGCGGTGAAGCTGCGCGCCATCTGGCTGTAGATCGCCATCGGCGTGGGCACGATCATGGACTCGACGGTGCCGTCGGTTGCGACCGAATAAAACGCGAGCTGGCCAGCGCCGCGCTGTAGCAGCATGGCCGGCTGACCGGCCAGCGCCGTGGCCGTGACCGCCGAGATCGAGCCCGCGACTTCGCGCAGTACCGTGCTTTGTTGCACACCGGCTACGCCTTGGTCCGTGAACAGCACCACCTCGTCCACTGGCTGACAGGCCTGCAGCAGATCGTCCTCGTTGTATCTCTCCCGCCACAGCCAGCCGGTCAGGCCAAGCCCAGGCGACAGGCCAAGACCGCGCGTAGTGACGCCCAGGTGCAATTCGCGGCCGATCGAGATGCCGCCGCTGCCCGGATCGAGCAGCACGCCGCCGAAGTCCCAGTTGGTGCACGGCGTGTCCGCATCGCAATCGCATGTCGCGCAGCAGCTGCAGCCGCACCCGCTGGTGGTGAACTCCTCGACGTGGCTGAGCGCGAGCAGCGGCCGCTGGTCGACGATCGTCAGCCGCAGTTGCCGGGCGTTGGGCACGTACGAGGAGATCGGATCGTTCCAGCCATAGACCTGGCGCAGCGGCGACACCTGGCCCGCGCGGTCGACGCTCTGCACCATCACGCTGGCGCCGGGCAACTCGTCGTCGGTCAGCCGCGCCGAGGTCAGCGCGATCTGGCTGGTGCCGTCAGCTACGTCCAGCGCGCTGAGCCCGTAATAGTCGTAGCCGGCCACGCCGCCAAGGCATACGTCGACGTAAGTTGCGCCGTCCGCCGGGTAGCGGCGCAGGATGAGCGAACAAGGTTCGACCGTGCTCGGGTCGGCGCAGCCGAGGTCGCCCTGGCAGCAGCCGCGGCAGCCGCTGATCAGCATGAGCAGATCGTCGCCGTCGTAGGCAGCGCGCGTCTGCTCGGCCACGAACAGGGTCTCGCTGGAGAAGACAACTCCGTTGGAATCGAGCCGCGTGCGCAGGATCTCGACCGACACGTCTTGCCAGTAGGGCGTGAACGCCCAGATCACCTCGAGGCCGCCCGCAGCTGGCGCATGGATCGAGAGCACCGCTGTCGGGTCGCCGTAGGGGTAGTAGGCGACGCCGGCATTGGCCAGCGCATAGCCAAACAAAAAATCGATCGGCTGTGACACTCCAAACGCGAGCCCGCTGCCGGGTTGGCACACACCGGCACGGCAGCTGTCTTCGGCCGTGCACATGTCCCCGTCGTCACACGGCATGCCATCTGGCGCGGGTGCATTGCGGCACAGACCAGCGAGACAGATGTGCATCTCGGCGCAGCTGAAGTCGCCACAGGGCGAGCCGTCAACAGCAGCCGAGATCTGGCAACCGGCCGCGGCATCGCAGCGGCCCACCGTGCAGACGTCGGTCGCGTTGCAGCGGCCAGCGTCCGGGATCGCAACGCAACCTTGCTGCTCGTCGCAAGCGTCGATGGTGCAGTCCACTGCGTCGCGACACGCCACCGGCACGCCGAGGCAGACCCCTGCGACGCAACGATCGCCGTCGGTGCAGCGCAAGCCATCGTCGCAGTCGCCGGCGCGCACTTCGTTGCGGCACACGCTGCCGGCCAGATCGAACCAGTCATCGGTGCACGGGTTGGCATCGTCGCAATCGGGCAGGTCGCCGTGACCGGTCACGGCCACTACGACCTCGGCCAGCGGGTCGGCGCGATCGAACAACCGCAGCGTCGCCGCAAAATCTTCGAGCCGGTCCGGGGCAAAGGTGAGCAGCAGGCGGCGCTGGCTTCCGACGTCCAGGAAAAACGAGTCAGCGTCGATCGAGAAGACCGGGGCCAGCGCGCCCTCGATGGCGACCTGCAGCCACAACCCGACCTGGCCGCGGTTGGCTACCTCGAGCGCAATCGCCGAGCGCTGGCCAATGGCGCGAGCACCAAACTCGACCGCTGCGGCATCCAGGCTAAAGCGCGCGCGCAGCGCCAGCGGCGTCTCGTCATCAGGCTGGCAAGCAGCGAGCCCGGTGACGACCAGGACCAGGACGGCCGTGATCGTGGCGACGGTTTTCATGGTGGCGGAGTTTTTCATGGTGGCAGTTCATTTTGCATTTCGCGCGCCCGCCCGAGATCCCGGCTAACCCGTTGAAATCACGTGATCACAACCGGCCGTCGCGTGCTACTGGCCGGGTCATCGGCAATGACCTGCCAGAAATCTGAAATCAAAAAAGCGTTGGCCAATCGCGACCACGTAATCAAACCCGCACCCGGTCGGTCGTACTGGATGCCGGCGCGAAGATACCGGCGGCCGGTATTCGCTGCTAAGCTCGCGGAGGATCGCCATGAACGTACTGCACCCAATTTTCGGCCTGCTTCTGCTGCTCGCAACCGCGGCCTGCAACCCGTTCGACCTGCTGACCAGCGGCGGCTTTGGCGACACCCGATCGCCGACCGGCAGCAGCCGGGTCAGCGGCCGCGCCCTGACCGCGGACGGCGCGGTCGTGTCCGACGTGCGCGTCTTTCTGATCAAGGAGCACCAGGCCGTGGTGTCGACCACCACCAGCAGCGACGGCAGCTTCACGCTGGCCGCCGACGTGGTCGGTCCAGCCGGCGTGCTCGTCAACGACGGCCACGGCAAGGGCGCGCTCAAGCAGTTCGCGCTCTACCAGGGGCACAACGACGCGGGTGATCTGTTCATGCAGCCGCTGGAGAGCATCGCGCCGGTGGTCGACCTGCACGGCGTCGGTTTCGAGGAGCGGGCCACGCGCGACCGCGGCAACTATCGCTGGCCGGTCTTCAACTCCGACGTCAGCGCGGCCTATGCCGCGCGCAAGCTGGGTGGCGAGGACAACTACGAGATCGTCAAGATCGACCTGCCGGCGGGGACCGAGACGGTGCTGATCGCGGACGAGGATCTCTACACCAACGGCGCGAGCTTCGAGTTGCTGGGCGACCGCGTGCTGCTCTATGGCGCCTATCGGCCGTGCAGCATCGACGGTCAGCAGTACAGCTGCGAGAGCGACGTGCTGTTCGACGTCGTCACCAGCCAGGAATTGCTGGTCATGCCGTGGTGGGAGCTGATGTCGCAACCGTTCGCGGCGGGCGGCCAGGTCTACTTCTTCCGCGGCGTCGAGCGCCAGCAGAACGGCAGCACGATCTTTGGCCCTATGTACGAGTACCACGTGCGGCCGGCGCGGCTCGACCCCGAGACCGGCGACCTCGTCATGGGCGCAATGCCGGACTTTGGTTGGGTCTCGCAGCTCGCCTCGTTCGTGCACAGCGACGGCCGCATGGCCTTTGTGCCAACCCGCTACTGCGACCCGGCGAGCGGCCCCGAGTGCACGTTTAATCCCGCGCAGTCGCTCTACGTCACCGAGCTGGACTGGCTGACGACCCGCTACCTGACGACGTTGACGGCCAGCCCGACCTGGTTCAGCGAGAGCCGCTGGGACGGCAGCGCGCTTTTCTTCGCCGCCCCGTACGATTACCAGACCGCGACCCAGAAGATCCAGCGGGTCGGCATCGACAGCGGCGCGGTCTCGACGTTGCGCACGCTCGACTGCTTGACCGATGGTTGCATCGGCTACGGCGCGGGCCTGGTGGCGCCGGACCAGAGCGCGCTGCTGGTGTTGCTGGCGCGCTATCAGGAAAACCAACCCACGACCGAGCGCGGCTACTTCCGGGTCGACCCGCAGAGCAGCGCGCTCGACGCGCTGCCCATGGTGCAGTCGATCGACGGCGTCAGCTTCACGCTGTGCGGCGGCGACTACCCATACTGCCAGGCCACCATCGGCGCGGGCGGCGGCGTCGAGATCACGCAGGTCGTGCTGCCCGCGGACGGTCAACGCTTTGGCGCCATCGTCGAGTTTCCGGCTGGCGGCGGCAGCCAGGGCCGGCTGTTTGCGATCGGCGAGGCGGACAGCGTGCCGACCGTCGTGCGGCCGCCCGACAACTCGAGCGAGGCCGTGCTGCTGCGCGATCTGGAGAGCGGCTTCTTGCAGATCGCGGTCGGCAATGCCGGCGCGACGCCGGTTGACCTGCTGCAGCTCACATTCATCACCGCCGACCATCACGACCTGGTCTATGCTCCGGCCGGCGATTTTCTCTATTACTTCACGCGCGACCCGATCTCGGGCTATGAGCAACTGTTTCGCATCGCCAGCCGCGGGCTGGCCGATACGCCGATGTGAATGGAAAACGAGTTTCTGGCAGCATGCTCGGGTGACCACAAGGCGCTGCGCGCCCTGTTCGACCGGTATCACCGGCGGGTCATGGGCTACTGCCTGCTGTCCACCCACGGCGACCGCGAGCAGGCGATGGATCTGACGCAGGACACATTCACGCGCGCCTTCAAGAGCCTGCACCGGGTGGACGAGCCCGAGCACTTTGCCGGCTGGCTGTTCACCATCGCCGCCAACGTCTGCCACAGCCACGGCGCGGCCGAGCAACGGCGGCGCCAGGTGATGTCGCTGTTCGAGCTGGAGACGCAGGCCGCTGCGCCCGACGACAAGGAGATGCGCGAGCAACGCATTGCCGCCGTGCAGCGCCTGCTGGCCAGCGTCGACGATCCGCTGCTGCAGCAGATCGTCACGCTCAAGTACAGCGAACCCGAGCACACCACGCGCCAGATCGCCGAGCAGCTGGCCATTCCGCACGGCACGGTCACGGTCAAGCTGATGCGTTTTAGAGCCGCGGTGCGGCGCGAGCTGGCCTGGGAGCTGCTCGACGCCGAGGAGGTGTGAGATGGCCGACTGCCCGATCGCGACCCGCGAGCGGCTGCTCGCCCTCCTGACCCGCAAGCTGCCCGCGGCCGAGCAAAAGCAGCTGCGCGCCCACCTGCGCACGCCGTGTGAGCGCTGCCTCGAACTGATGGAGCAACTCGGCGACGGCGAGCTGGCCGAGGCTATGGCCGGCGATCGCACCCGCCTGTCGCGGCGCGAGGCCAACGGGCTGTTCCGCTCGGTGCTGCCGGCGGATCTGCAGCCGATCACGTTCCTGGATGGCCTGCGCGACCTGACGCGCGTGCCGACTCTGCTGACGACCTATGCCGCGGTGCTGGCGCTGCTCATCGGCTTTGGCACCTACTACATGTTCGCGCCACCCGATGCGCAGTCGCGCTACACCGGCGTCAAGGCCGCCAGCGCGCCAGCGCAGTCGCCCGCGCTGCAGGCGAGCCTGATCGGCGTGGTCGGCAAGGTGCTCGATGGTCAACCCGACGTGGTCCGGCGCGCCATGGACAACGAGCTGCTGGCCAGCGACGAGCTCTTGCTGTTTCGCTACCGCCTGAGCGAGCCGGCTTTCATCTACCTGCTGGCCGACGGCGCCAATGGCGTCGAGGTGCTGTACAGTGGCGACGCCGAGCAGGCGACGGCGGGCGAGCACGAGCTGGGCGCAGCTGATCAGGCGCTGGCGCTCGATGCGCGGCCGCTGGGCGAAGACGTGCGCATCGTGCTGGTCGCGGCCACCGAGCGGCAGCCGCAGCTGGCACAGCTCGAGTCGCTGGAGGCGGTGCTCGATCCGGCCCGCCGGGTCGACAGCTGCCTGAGCTGCGCGGTCGATCTGCTGCGCGTGCGCACCGCGTTGCAGCGATGAAACGCGCTCTGCTCATCGGCACGCTCGTTGCGCTGAGCGCGTGCGCCAGCGTCGGCGTCAGCAGCGGCGAAAAGGGCGCTGGCTTGGTGCCGTTTGGTCCGGCCGGGATCACCACGCCAGCCGGCGCGCCGCGGCGGGTGGCGCTGCTGGTCGGCATCGATGGTTTCGAGGACGAACGGTTCGCCGAGCTGCGTTATGCCGCGGCCGATGCCCGCGCCATGGCCGGCGCGTTGCGCGACTTCGACCAGGTGCAGCTGCTCAACACGCCCGAACAGACCACGCGCGCCGCGATCCTGGCCGCGCTGGCCGACCTGGATCGGGCGGTGCGCGATCCGCGCGACACGGTGGTGGTCTATCTGTCGACCCACGGCTCGCTCGGCCGTGCCCCCGGCGGCCGGCTGCAGCGCTTTCTGGTCGCCCGCGACACCCGCATGAACGTGCTGGCGCAGACCGCGCTCGGCGTCGACGACGTGCTGCATGCGATCGACCACCTGCGCTCGCGGCGCAAGGTGGTGGTGCTGGCCACCTGCCACAGCGGCAAGGGCAAGTCGTACGTCGACGACGAACTGGCCGCGGCGCTGGCCGAGCAAAAGGCCGCGTTGCCGCAGGTGCCGCTGACCGAAGTCTCCGAGGCGACCATCGTGCTGACCGCCTGCGCCTATGGCGAGACCGCCCGTGAAAGTCCTGAACTTGGCCACGACATATATACTTATTTTTTCCTGGAAGGGTTGAGCGACCACCTGGCTGACCGCGACAACGACGGCGCGGTCACCGCCAGCGAGGCGCACGACTACGCGCGCGATCGCACCTACACCTTTACCAGCGGCGTGCAGCGGCCGACCGCCGAGAGCGACGTGCTGGGCCGCGACCCGATCGTACTGGCTGGCGCGTTGCTGCGGGTGGCGCAACCCGTGCTGTACAGCTACGCGCCGTCGGCCGAGGGACTGGCGCTGTTTGTCGACGGCAGCGAGAAAGGCGCGCTGCCGGGCGGCGTGGCGGTCGGCGCGGGCGAGCACGAGATCGAGTTGCGCGATCAGGGCAGCGGCGACACGCTGTACCGCGGCAATGTCGAGCTGGCCGCGGGCCAGCGCAGCGACGTGACCCGGCTGATCCCGCGACCGCGCGACCTGCTGTTGCTGGTACAGCTTGGCGGCATGGCGCCGCTGCTGGCGCCGGCCTCAGGCTATCTGCCGCTGGCGCTTGCCGTCGGCGCGGCCGCGCAGGTTCGCGACTGGCCGTGGCCGCACCTGGTGGGCACGCTGCGTACCAGCTATCTGGTGGGCGCCGGCACCGCGCCTGGTTACGACGAGGTGCTGCCCTACTGGCTGCACGCGATCGACCTCGGTCTCGACGTGGGCTACACCTTTGCGCTGCGCGACCAGCTGGCGCTGACGCCCATGCTCGGGCTGGGCACGCTGATGGCGACGCGCTTTTTCAACAGCGCGACTTACCATGGCAACGAGCTGGTGCGCGGCACGCGCGCCGCGGCCATCCTGCAGGTCGAGTGGCAGGCCATTGACCACGTCTGGCTGGTGCCACGCATCGAGCTGGGCGCGCTGGCCATGCGGCTCGGTGACGGCATCGGGCCATATCCCTACTTCTCGTTCGGGATTGCCGCGGGGTATGCGCTGTAGCGTCGGTCAGCGGTTTCCCGGATACCCAAGATCCTCGAGCAACGACAGCACCGGGTACGCGTCCGAGTAATGCTTTTGCAGAAAGTGCGGCTCGCGCTCGCGGTAGAGCTTCTCGGCCAGGCGATCGACGATCGTCGTCAGCAGCTGCTCATTGCGGCAGAGCACGGGCGAGATGGCATTGATGTCGCCGGTGGTCTGCCAGTTGAGACAGCCGCAGGTGTTGTTGCAGCGATCTTTGATCACGCAGTCGCGACAGAATGCTTTCTCGGTTTCGGACTCGGCGCGGATCGCCTGCCTGGCTTTCTCGTCAACGCCGTCGATGACGTTGCCAATGCACCAGCGGCTCTGGTGGCCCGCGCGCGGGAACTGCACGCAGGGGTACAAGTAGCCCTCGGTGTCGACGGAGAGCTGGCGGTTTCCCAGCTCGCAGCGATCCTTGTGGTAGCAGTGGCGGTTGACGTGCGACGAGATCTTGGTCTCGAACGGACTGAAGTAGAACTTGCGCCCCGCGCGCGTCCACTGGCGATACAGCGTGGCCAACTTGCGGTACTGTTTTTCGAGCATGCCAAAGTCGCGCTCGGTCCAGTCCGCTGCGTGGTTGAGCACGACGATCAGGTAGCGGCAACCAGCGTCGAGCAGCCAGGCGATCGACTCGGAGAGGTGCCGCGCGGTGTCCGGGTTGACCACGCAGATCACGCTCGCATAGGGCTTGGCAGCGAGCAGGCGGGCGAGACTTGCCCTCACCGGCTCGAACGACGGGCTGCCGTCGGCCAGCCGGCGGTGCGCGTCGTGAGCCTGCTCCACGCCGTCGACGCTCATGGCAAGCATGATGTGCTCGCGCTGGGCGAGTTGCAGGAACGCGTCGTCGAGCAGAAGTCCATTGGTGGTCAGCTTGAAATGGAAGTGCCCCTTGCCTTCTTTCTCCATGGCCCGGCCGCGCTCGACCACCGCCGCGATCAAATCCTTGTGCAGCAGGGGCTCGCCGCCGAAGAAGGCGATGCCGCACGACTCGTGGTTGAGACGCGCGCCCAGCTCGAGCGCCGCAAACGCGGTCTGCTCGGACATGGCCGGGCCCGGCCGCGGCGGTGCATAGCAGTAGGTACAGTTCATGTTGCAGGACGTGGTCAGGTTGAGCGTGAGGTGCATGGTCAGATGACGCCGTTGGCCCGCAACCAGTCCAGAAAATCGACCACCTGCGAGCGCAGCGCTGCTGCGGCCGACTGCTTCGAAGACGCCGGCGACTGGGTGATGGCGCGGAAGTGCAGATCGGGATCTGCGAGCTCGGCCTGCGTCTGCTGGTCGCGCGCAATCGCCTCGTATTCATCCATGTTGTAGCCGTCGCAGCGATACCCGTCGGAGTTGGTGCCTCGGTCGAGGCCACCGGTAGCGTCCATGGCCAGGCCAGCGTCCGCGACGATGCCGGCGTCCTCGGCTGCCCGGATGGCCGCCAGACAGTCTTGCTGCGACACATACTCGACCGCCACGTTGCGCTGCAGGTCGACGGCATCTTCTTCGAAAGGCAGAACGATGTGCGCCAGTGCAGCCGGATCGGTCGACAGCGCGAGGCCGCCCTTGCTCGTCTCGTCGAGGATGATGGCGAGCGCCTCCTCCTCGGAAAGATAGACGGTCGGGACCAGCACATCTCCGGCCGTGCAACCAGTGCCCAGAAGAAAGGCTGGACTGGCCGCGATCCCAGCCGCGAGCGCAGCGGCCAGCGTGCGCCGCGGTGGCAAGATGGGGGGACCGCCGCAGCGAAGCAACTCCGGCGTCGCCAGCACCTCGAGCTTGGTCGGGAAGCGCGGGGGTTGGTAGCGAAGCAGAGGCGATGATCTCATGGGCGCCTCCCGATGCTCAGATCTCGCCGATTGCACGCAGCCACTCGACGAAGTTGGTGACCTGGTCACGCAGGTATTGCTCGGACGCCGGCAGGTAGTCCGACATGGGATCAGTAATCGCCCTGAAGTGAACGTCGCTGTTCGCGCGCTGCACGCGCACGGCCAGTTCTTCACCGATCTGTTGCCACTGGTAGTTGCACTGGCCGCGGTACTCGACGGCGGCGTCCTCGGGTACGGCACCGTCCTCGACCACGCCGCCGTCCTGGGCCGTCGAATAGAAGGCGATGCAGTCGTCGTGTGACACGAACTCGATCGCGACGTTGTGCTCGAGGTTGACCGCGTCCGCGTCGATCGGCAGCTGCATGGCCTCGCGCGCGCGCCAGCCAGTCTGCAACATGAGCCCCTGACGTGCCGCCTCGCCGACGACGATGTCGAGCGCCTCCTCCTCGGACATGAAGACCGGTGGCAGGATCGACATGCAACCGACCGCGGAGACCGCGGGCTCGATGCCGCTGCCGTTGCAGGCCGAGAGAAAGAGCGCCAGGGCGCCAGCCATCTCGGTCTTGTCGAGGTGCAGGACGCCGCTGCGGTTTTTCAGCAGCGAGCGGTCCGCCCGGACCTCGCGCTTGGTCGGGTAGCGCGGGCACCGGTACCGGACAAGCGGTGTCGACTTCATGGCTCGGACCTATCGCGCGGTGACCGCGCAGGCCGATCGCGATGCTTCAAGGGTAGCGCACGCGGGGTGCGACCGCAAAGCAGGTCGGCGTCGCGACGGAATCTGACGCGCATGCGCGTCAAGAGCGCGCACAGACGCAGATCTCGTCGGTGCGTGCCATCGAGCACGTTTCGGTACCGACATGAGTGCAGCGGTTTGGGTCGACGTTGCCAAATGCCCCGACACAGCCGCGACCGAACGACTGGCACAGATCAGCGCAGGTGAGGCCGTTGATCAAAATGGCAAACTCGCAACGATCGGCTGCCTCGCTGCATAAAAGATAACCGGAGGCGGTGCCGAACAGTTGGTCGCAGGTGGCAACCGCGGCATCGGCGGCTGTCTGGTCGCTGCTTGTCACGTCGCTCGCCGCGACGTCGGGGAGCAGCGTTGCATCCAGCCCGGTATCTGGCAGAGCTGCATCGCCACTCATCAGATCGCTCAGCGCCTGATCGGCGGCCACGATATCGGCAGTTGTGCGATCCGCGGGCAACCGATCGGCTGCGCTCGAGTCGACCGCGACGTCTGGTCCGCCAATGTCCAGCACTGCCGCGTCGCGGCGGTCAGCGCTGGGGACGTCGGGGATCGCGACGTCCAGGCCGCGGACATCGGGATTGGCGGCATCGCCACCGTCGGTCGGACGAGCGTCCAGCGCACCACCATCGGTGTAAAGGCAGTTGCCGTCCAGGCAACGGCCGCCGACCGCGCACGCATCGCCGCTGGTCGTCGCCAGCTCGATGCGGATCGTTGCATCCTGGCGCGAAGCGATCTCGGCCTCGACGCAGCCGTCGAGAAAGCGCTGGCAGTCGGCTTTACGGACGGCGACACGAAACGCGACCCGGCCGAAGGGGTATCGACCCGCATTGGGCAAGGCACTGTGGGGGTCAAAGGTGAGATCCGGCGAACCGATGACCTGCCGCAGTTCGTCGCAGGCAACGTCCTGGCGAAAATAGAGCTCGGCGAACCGCGCCATGTCGAAAGCGTCCTGGTCCGGGTAGACCAGGACGAGTCGGTATTGAGCGTCGGTGCAGGCTGCGCCCAGGGCCGTTACCAGGATGGCGATTGCGAGCGCACTCCTTTGGCTACCTTGCATGGAGACCTCGTCCGCGGATCGCGTCCCCATTGTACTGCCTTTCGCGAAAACGAATACCGAGCACGTCGAGCCGACCCGATTGAAAAATGGTGCACTTTGCCCCACGGGCGTACCGACCTGCCGCACCATCTGCGATGTGGCCAATCCTTCGCGCTGCGACAGCGTGTCGAGTTGCGTCGCTGTCAACGGCACCATCGGGATCTGCTGCGAGTAGCGCCCTCCATTCGACGAACTCGACTCACTGGCTGGAGCAGACCGCATTGCCGAGGCGTGCCGCGATGGCGCCCGGCGGGCCAATGCCAGCCCCGCGATCGAAGTCATGCCATTCGATGATGCCTCGGTGCTGACGCCGGCTGGCATGCTATCGATCTCACCACGTTCGCGCGCAACTGGGTCGCGCATCCGACCAGCAATCACGGCGTGGTGCTCAAATCGACCAACGATGCAGGTATGGTCCAGTACGACTCTTACAGTTCGGAGGGGCCGACGAACCTGCGGCCACGCTGGAGTTTTCGCATACCGAACCTTGAGCGGCCGCCATTCCCACGGGTGTGCCGGTATACTGTAAGAGTTCAAGTCCTGGCTTCATCCGGGCGGCGGCAATAGCGATGAAGTGTTTTTTCTATCTGGCATCTTTCTGCACGCTCGGCGCATGCGCCGGGGCGCCCGCCGGCGCGCCAGTGCCGACCGGGATCGAACCAGGTACCGTGGAACAAGGCATCGACGTCGAGGTGACGATCCGCGGCCGTGGTTTTGCGCCAGGCATCCATGTCAGTTACCAGGATCCGGCGCGCTCGTCCGTGGACACAAGTTTCCGGGCGCGGCTCGGGGATGTCGATCTTGTGCGGGTCGCTTACGTCGACAGCGAGACGCTGACCGCGCTGGTGCCAGGCACGCTCACCGCAGGCAGCCACGATCTCGTCGTCACCGCGCCAGGCGGTCTGAGCGGTTTCTTGCCGCAGGCGTTCACCGTGCTCCCGGACACCGCACCGGTCGACGACGGAACGACCGTGGGAGACGGCCCGGTTCGCGACGCGATGTTGCGCGACGGGTCCGTCCGCGACGGCGCGGCCGACGATCGCACCGCGAGCGACGTTCCTGAACCGGATGGTGGGCAACGCGATGTTTCGCCGGCCGACGCGGCTCGCGCGGACGCACCGGCGACCGACACACCGGCAACCGACGCCACGGCAACCGATCGAACGGCCACCGATACCGCGGCGCCAGATT
>Ga0315268_10000630_pt1 | contig 40947 bp, 30 predicted proteins | sample C1_top_MG_FD_204535 | JGI IMG/M metagenome (GOLD analysis project Ga0315268, IMG submission 204535) | Sediment microbial communities from Yellowstone Lake, YNP, Wyoming, USA - C1_top | ecosystem: Environmental > Aquatic > Freshwater > Lake > Sediment | place: USA: Wyoming | collected 2017-08-01
GTCGCTGATTTTGGCGGGGGTTTACCTGACCGAGCTGGGGCCGCGGGAGAATGGGTCGTAAGCGGCCGATGAGGACGAGAGGTAATCCCTGTTTGGCACTGTTGAGATTCTGGAATTGCTGTTTCGGACAGGGCCTGCGCAGCAGCCTTCGGCAGAGAGGAAAGCGCAACGCGCTGTCGTTTTACCCAGGGCTCACGCCCTGGGCTACATTCCGCCGCCCCTACGGGGCTCTGAAAGTACCGACGCAAGCCAGGATTGCAGTCGAGCTGCCCCGTTCGTAAGGAAAACTGGAACCGTCGTTATATTTCTATTAGCTAATATAGGCGCCTTCATTGACAGGCGTGGGGCTGCGTGCTAGCTTGAGCGTCCGCGACGGGCGGGCCCAGCGGGTCCCGCGAAGGAGAAGCAGGGAGCATGACCGCACAGGCAAAGCAGAAGGGTGAGCGCAAGCGCATCGCCGTGATTCCCGGCGACGGCATCGGCGTGGACGTCACGCGGGAGGCCACGAAAGTATTGCAGGCGGTGGCCGCGGCCGGGGGCCGGCCGTTGGACCTGGTGGAATTCGACTGGGGCGCGGATCGCTACCTGCGGGACGGCGTGTCGCTGCCGGAAGGCGCCGAAGACACGCTGCGCAAGGAATTCGACGCCATCCTGGTGGGCGCGCTGGGAGATCCCCGGGTGCCGTCGATGAAGCATGCCGCGGACATCCTGCTGGGACTGCGCTTCAAGTTGGACCTGTTCGTGAACGCGCGGCCCATCCAACTGCTGGACAAGAAACTGACGCCGCTGCGGGACCGCGACGAGAAGGACGTCAACTTCATCGTGTTCCGCGAAAACACCGAAGGGCTGTACGTGGGGATGGGCGGGATCTTCAAGAAGAACACGCCGGACGAGATCGCCATCCAGGAAGACATCAACACGCGCAAGGGCGTGGAGCGCATCATCCGGTACGCCTACGAATACGCGCGCAAGCACGGGCTGAAGAAAGTCTGCATGAGCGACAAATCGAATGCGCTGAACTTCGGGCACGACCTGTGGCAGCGCGTGTTCGCGCAGGTGCGCGAGGAGTACCCCGAAATCGAGTCGAACCACTGGTACGTGGATGCGCTCACGATGCAGATGGTGAAGAACCCGGGACAGTTCGAGGTCATCGTGACCTGCAACATGTTCGGGGACATCGTCAGCGACCTGGGCGCGCAACTGGCCGGGGGGATGGGCCTGGCGCCGTCGGGGAACATCAACCCGGACAGCGTGTCGATGTTCGAGCCGGTGCACGGCTCGGCGCCCAAGTACGCCGGGAAGAACGTGGCCAACCCGCTGGCGGCCATCCTGACAGTGGGGATGATGCTGGACACCCTCGGGTGGATGGACGAGACGGCGGTGGTCAATGCCGCCGTCCGCGCGGCGGTCAAGGAAGGGAAGAGCACGCGCGACCTGGGCGGGCCGCTGGGGACGCGCGAAGTTGGCGACTGGCTGGCCGAGTACATCACCAAGCGCGGAGTGGCACGCGCGAGCGCGAGCTAGTGCCGGACAGAACCCCCCGAGAAGCGGGGCGCAGCAGGCAGCGCCACTACGAACCACAATCGGGATTCACACCTACCTGGCAACAGCGGGCCCTAGCCGTCGCCGATCACGTAGCGGCGGGGTTGGCGGGTTCCGAACAGTTTCACCATCGCCATACCCAGCACAAAGCCCCCGATGTGCGCCCACCAAGCCACTCCACCCGCCGCCCCTGCGCCCAATGAGCCGAGTCCGCTGACCGTCTGAATCAGGAACCAGTAGCCGAGGATGATGGCGGCGGGCAGCTCGACGGTGAAGAAGATGATGAACAGCGGGATCAGGGTAAGCACGCGCGAGCGCGGGAAGAGAATGAGATAGGCGCCCAGGACTCCGGAGATGGCTCCGCTGGCCCCCAGGGCAGGGACGGTCGAGTTGAGATTGAAGATGACGTGGGTGAACCCCGCTCCCAACCCCGCCAGCAGATAGAACAACAGATACTTCAGGTGGCCGAGGCGGTCTTCGACGTTGTCGCCGAACACCCACAGGAACCACATATTCCCGAGCAGATGCAGCCAGCCGCTGTGCAGAAACATGCTGGAGAGAAACGGGAAGAAGGCCTGGCCGAGAGTGACGTCCGGGGTGGTGAAGGCCAATTCGAGCCGGGCGGGGACCATGCCGTAGGTGAATACAAGCAAATCGCCGGCGCGCGGGCCGAGCGAAAGCTGGTAGAGAAATATCAGAACGTTGGCGACGATCAAGCCCACCGTGAAGATCGGGGTGGTGGAGCGCGGATTTCTGTCGCGCAGGGGAATCATTCAAGTGTTCCTTGAGACTTGATGCGGAACTTGGCGAGGGAAGCGAAGTCTTCGGGAGGGTCGTAGCGCTGACCTTGCGAAATCAGGCGCTCGATTTCGGCGAAGGGGCGGATTGCACCTCGAGCGCCGATGGCAGTGCAGTTGAGAGCTGCGGCGGCACAACTGAAGTCGAGGATGCGGCTGAGCGGCCAGCCCTGAAGCACGGCATAGACGACGCCGGCGTGGAAGATATCGCCGGCGCCGGTGGTGTCCACGGTGGCCACGCGAAATCCGGGGCAGTAGGAGAAGCGCCCCTCCGAATAGGCCAGGACATCGTGCCGGCCGAGGGTGGCGGCAGAAACGTGGCAGCCGAAGCGAGCGGCAATCTGCGGGAGCGAGTCGAGCAGATCGCCGGTGCCAATCAGGCGCTCGGGGAAATCGCGCGAGGCGAATAGATAGTCCACGTTGTCGAGAAGTGATTCCGCGCCGGCGTAAATATTGTCCAGGTCCGCTACCACCGGGATGCCGGCTTCACGCGCCCAGCGCGCGGCGGTCGCGGCTGCAGGGGCATCGTGGCCATCAACCAGCAAGGCGCGCGCGTCGGTGATCCATTCGCGGCGCAGAGATTCCGGCTGAAGAGCGAGGCGCGCATCGCGCTTCCAGAGAATCGAACGTTCGCCGCTGGCCTGGTCCACCAGGATGTAAGCAAACTGGCTCTGGCAGCCCTGTACCGCGAATAAATGGGCTTCTACGCCGTGGCGATCGAACTCGCGGCGGTGCAGGGAAGCAGCGTGGTCCTCGCCGACGCTGCCGACGTAGCGGGACCGCAATCCCCACAGAGAACAGGCCACCATCGCGCTGGCCACCTGGCCGCCTGCAGAGATGTGCGCCGAAAGTAGCTCCATCTTGCTGTCGAGGCCGGGAAGACGCGGAACGCAAATGATGGTGTCGAGTGCATTCAAGCCGACGCCGACCACATCGACTTGGGGATTTGTCGAAGGCATCGCAGGCACTTTAGACGAAGTGGGTGCAAGGAGGGAAGGGGGAGAGGAGGGGCGGTCAAGTGTCTGATAATATTCCATCGTATAAGGAGCGAGTTAACATAAACTGCAAGGCGCGGGAAAGGCGCATAAATAGCGGCTTGGCGTCGAGCGCAGCGCAAGACGGTGGCGGGAACGCGAATAGGAATTGCGCGCGGAGCGGCGGTGTGGTAAGTAGATTTGTTTTTCTTTGCGCGTGAGTTGCTGCTGAACGAGGAGATGGTTCGCCAGGCGCGATGTCGGCGCGCCGACACGTCGATGCCACTGCGGGAATCCGAGGCGGTTGTCCTGCGCAGCTTTCCTCTCGGTGAGGCCGACCGGGTCGTCAGTTTCCTGAGCCGTTCGATGGGGAAACTGCGCGGGGTCGCGCGCGGGGCCCGCCGCCCGAAGAGCAGTTTCGGAGCCAGCCTGGAGCCGCTCTCGCACATCCGCGTGTGGTTCTACGAGCGAGAGTCGCGGGAGCTGGTGCGCATCAACCAGTGCGAGCTGCTGGAGTCGTTTCTGGGGGCGCAGCGCGATTACCCGAGCGGCTTGGCGCTGTCGCTGGTGAGCGAAGTGACCGAGGCGGTGCTGCCCGACCGGGAACCGTCCGATGCCGTCTTCCGGCTGGTGCTGCTCACCGCGCGGAGCATCCTGGAGAGCGGGAAGATTGCGCTACCGGTGAGCTACTTCCTGCTGTGGTCGGTGCGGCTGGCGGGCTGGCTGCCGGAACTCGATCGCTGCTCGCGGTGCCGCAGGGAGCTCGGGAGCGAGGGCGCCTACGCCGCGGCGGTTCATGCGGGGCTGGCTTGCGGGAAGTGCGAGCAGCCGGAGATGCAGCTTCTGTCCCCGCGGACGCTGGCGGCGGCGCGGCGAATGTTGGAAGAGAAGCTGGAACGACTGGCGAAGGATTCGAGCTTTGCGCGGCCGGGGGCGGAATTGGACGCGTGGCTAATGGATATCATCGAGCACCAGATCGAACGGAAGCTGAACACGCGGAAACTGCTGGAGACGGCACAGTGAAACAGTTCAAGAAGAGGAAGTCGCAGGCGAAAGGGCTGACGCTCCAGGGGCTGATCTTGGCCTTGCAGAAGTACTGGGCGGATCGCGGGTGCGTGCTGCAGCAGCCGTACGACGTGGAAGTCGGCGCGGGCACGATGCATCCGGAAACGTTTCTGCGCGTGCTGGGGCCGGAGCCGTACAGAGTGGCGTATGTGCAGCCCAGTCGTCGGCCCGCCGACGGTCGCTACGGAGAGAATCCCAACCGGCTGTACAAACACCTTCAACTGCAAGTAATTCTCAAGCCTTCGCCAGCGGACATTCAGGCTCTCTACCTGAAAAGCCTGGCTGCCATCGGAATTGATGTGATGCACCACGACGTCCGCTTCGTGGAGGACAACTGGGAATCGCCCACACTGGGAGCTTGGGGCATCGGCTGGGAAGTGCGGCTCGACGGGTTGGAGATCACCCAGTTCACGTACTTCCAGCAGTGCGGCGGGCAGGACCTCGACCCCGTGTCGGTGGAACTGACCTACGGCCTGGAGCGCATCGCCATGTTCCTACAGGGAGTGGCCAGCGTGTACGACCTGCGCTGGTCCGACGAGTTCAGCTACGGCCAGATCCGGCTGGACGAAGAGCGGCAGTTCTCGGTGTACAACTTCGAGGCCACGGACCCAGCGACGACCTGGAAGCTGTTTGAGCTGCATGAGGCCGAAGCAAAGCGGCTGCTCAAGGCCTACGACGATGCGGAGGGGGAAGAGAAGAAGCGCTTCCCGGCGCTGGCGGTGTACGACCTCTGCCTGCGCTGCTCGCACCTGTTCAACCTGCTCGACGCGCGCGGACTGATCTCGGTGACACAGCGCGCGGCGCTGATCGGGCGGGTCAGGCAGTTGGCCTGCGGCGTGGCGGAGATGTACCTGGAGCAGAAGGGCAAGGCAGAGGTGCCCGCATGAAGGAGCGCACTGCGGACTTCCTTCTGGAGATTGGGTGCGAAGAGATCCCGGCGAGAATGCTGCCGCGGGCGGTGGAGGAATTTAAAGTAATACTTGAGAAATACTTCGCTTCGAATGGGCTGCTACTGAATGCGCCGGTGGAAGTTTATGCGGCGCCGCGGAGGATAGCCGCGCAGTGCCGCGCATTGCGGGTGAAGCAGCCGGACGTCACCCAAGAAATTACGGGTCCGCCGAAGTCGGTGGCGTACGACAATGTCGGCCGGCCGACAAAAGCGGCGGAGAGTTTTGCGGCCAAGCAGGGGATTGCCGCCGGGAAGCTGAAACTGGTGAGCACGCCCCGGGGCGAATACGTCGCCGCGGTGAAGGTGATTCCGGGGCGGGCGGCGATGGAGCTGCTGCGCGAGATGCTGCCGCAGGTCATCCAGGAGATTGCCTGGCCGCGGAGCATGTACTGGACCGGGCGCGAGGCAGTGCGCTTCGTCCGTCCGATCCGCTGGCTGGTGGCGCTGCTGGGCGGGAAGCGAATCGCGTTCACGATGGCTGGCGTCGCTTCGGGGAACGCGTCGGCCGGGCACCGTTTTTTGGGCAAGGCCAAGGTGCCGGTACGCGGGCCGTCTGACTACCTCAAGAACTTGCGGGCCAACTACGTGCTCGCCGACCCGGCGGAGCGGCGGCGCAAGATCGAGCGGCAGGTGGCGGCGCACGGAGCACGGCACGCGTTCCGCGCGCATACCGACCCGGACCTGCTAGAGCAGGTGACCTACCTCAATGAATACCCCACGGTAATTCTCGGGGACTTCGATTCGGCATTCCTGGATTTGCCCGAGGAAATCCTGATTACGGTGATGAAGGACCACCAGAAGTACTTCGGGGTGGAGCGGCGCGACGGCCAACTGGCGCCGCACTTTCTGGCGGTGATTGATCTCGACCGGGACCGCTCGGGACAGGTGAAGGCAGGGCACGAGCGCGTGTTGCGCGCGCGGTTTGCCGACGCGCGGTTCTTCTGGCAGACCGACCAGAAACAGTCGCTCGGCGAGCACCTGCCAAAGCTGGAGCAGGTCAGCTACCAGTCGAAGCTGGGGAGCTATGCCGACAAGGTGGCGCGCGTTCGCTGGATGTCGCGCTGGCTGGCGGAGCAGTGGTTCAACTCGGGGATTCACCAGGCGGACGTGCCGGCGGCGGACCGGGCCGCGGAATTGTGCAAGTGCGACCTGGTCACCGAAATGGTACGGGAGTTCACCGAGCTGCAAGGCATCGTGGGCGGGCTCTACGCGGAAGCTCAAGGAGAGCCTGAAGAGGTGGCCGCGGCTGTGTACGACCACTATCGCCCGGTAGGGCTGGACGATCCCATCCCGCGAAACCTGACGGGCTGCGTAGTGGCGATGGCGGACAAGCTGGATTCGCTGGTGGGCTGCTTCGGCGTCGGACTGGTGCCCAGCGGGTCAAGCGACCCTTACGCGTTGCGGCGCGCCGCGCTGGGCGTGGTAAAGATCCTGCTGGAACGCAAGCTGCCGATGTCGCTTTCGGCGGCGATCTCGGCGGCGGCGAAGGCGCTGGCGCAACATCCGCCGAAGCTAACAGTGGGTGCCGAGATTCACACTCAGGTGCTCGATTTCATGCTCGAGCGCGCACGCTACGTCTTCCAGCAGCGAAACGGATTCGCCTACGACGAGGTCAGCGCGGTGCTAGCGGCCGGTGCGGATGACCTGGTGGACGTGGCCAAACGGCTCGAAGCCCTGAAGGCCATCCGGGCAACGAAGAATTTCCCGCCGCTGGCGGTGGCGTTCAAGCGCATCCGGAAGATTCTCGAAAAGGCGGGAGACCCCTCGGCGTGGCGGCTCGGTGCCGTTCGGACCGAGTTGCTGGCCGAGGGAGCGGAGAAGCAACTCCACCGGGAAGCACAGCGCGTGGCGCGGGAGGCGGGGGAGCACAAACGCGCGGGGCGCTACCGCGAGGCGTTGCAGGTGATCGCCAGGTTGCGGCCGACCGTGGACCAGTTCTTCGACGACGTGCTGGTGATGGCCGAGGACGAACAGGTGCGGCGCAACCGGCTGACGCTTCTGGCGGAATTGCTGAAAGAGTTCTCGACGATCGCCGACTTCTCGGAGGTAGTTTCGGAGGGGAGCCGCTAGGTTCATAACTTAAAGTGTTACTTTAAGTATCGAAAATCGCCGGAACCCGTCGGCGAGCCGACTCATAGGCAATGAAACTCGCCATCTCAATCCTGAATTAAGTGAGGGCCACGTGAAATACGTCTATTTTTTTGGAGCAGGAAAATCGGAAGGTCACGGCGAGATGCGCGACATTCTGGGAGGAAAGGGCGCCGGCCTGGCGGAAATGACGCGCATCGGGCTGCCGGTGCCGGCCGGGTTCACGATCACCACAGAGGCTTGCGACTATTACTTCAAGCACCACCGCAAGTACCCACCCAAACTCGAAAAACAGGTGAGGGCGAACCTGGCGCTGCTCGAGGGCAAGGTGGGGAAGAAGCTGGGCGATGCGAACGACCCGTTGCTGGTGAGCGTGCGATCGGGCTCGGCGCGTTCGATGCCGGGGATGATGGAGACGATCCTCAACCTGGGGCTGAACGAGAAGTCGGTGGAGGCCCTAGCGCGGGGCACCAACAACGAGCGGTTTGCCTACGACGCTTACCGGCGGTTCGTGCAGATGTATTCGAGCGTGGTGATCGGTCTGCCGAAGGAGGAATTGGAGCACAAGCTGAGGGCGCTCAAGCAACGGCTGGGTGTGAAAGACGACACCCAGGTGCCGGCCTTTGGGTGGAAAGAACTGGTGAAGGAGTACAAGGCCTACTTCCGGGAGAAGACCGACAAAGACTTTCCCGAAGACCCGATCGAGCAACTGTGGGGCGCCATCGGGGCGGTGTTTGAGAGTTGGATGGCGGAAAAGGCGGTCACCTACCGTCGTGTGGAGCGTATCACGGGGTTGCTGGGCACGGCGGTAAACGTGGTGCAGATGGTGTACGGCAACCGCGGAGAAAACTCGGGCACGGGCGTCTGCTTCACGCGCGACCCTTCGACCGGCGAGGAGATTTTCTACGGCGACTTCCTGCTGAACGCGCAGGGCGAGGACGTGGTGGCGGGCATCCGCACGCCGATGCACCTGGCGGAGATGGCGAAAATCATGCCGGGGGTTTACAAGCAGCTCGAGAAGGTGCGCGCGACGCTGGAACGGCACTACCGCGATATGCAGGACCTGGAGTTCACCGTCGAAGAAGGCAAGCTGTACATGCTGCAAACGCGCACCGGCAAGCGCACTCCGGCGGCGGCGTTTCAAATGGCCGTGGACATGGCGAATGAAGGCCTGATTACCAAGGCCGAGGCAGTGGCGCGGCTACATGCGGAGGACGTCGAGAGGCTGTTCTATCCAGTGCTGGATTCGTCGGTGGCCAGGGCAGACTTGGCAAAGCGGCGACTGGCACAGGGAATCAATGCCGTGCCGGGAGCAGCGGTGGGCCGCGCGGTGTTCACCGCGCAGGAAGCGGAAGAATGGGCCCACGAGGGCGAGAAGGTGATCCTGGTGCGGCGGGAAACGAGCCCAGAGGACGTGGGGGGGATGTTCGTCGCGCAGGGCATTCTGACCGCGACGGGCGGGAAGACCAGCCACGCGGCTGTGGTAGCGCGCGGGTGGGGCAAGTGCTGCGTGGTTGGCTGCGAAGGACTGAACATCGACTACGCCGAAAAGAAGATGAGCGCCAACGGGCGCACTGTCCGGCAAGGTGATTGGATCACCCTGGACGGCAACGAGGGCGAGGTGTTTGAAGGCCAGATCCCGCTCACGATGCCGAAGCTGCCGGGGGCCTACTACACGCTGATGAAGTGGACCGACGGCATCCGCCGGTTGGGCGTGCGCACCAACGCGGATACGCCGCAGGACGCGCGCAAGGCGCGGGAGATGGGCGCGGAAGGCATCGGGCTGTGCCGCACCGAGCACATGTTCTTCAAGGACTTCGAGCAGCCGGAGAAGAGCGTCGAGCGACAACTGGCCATCCAGGAGATGATCATCGCGGAGAGCCGCGAGGCACGAATGAAGGCGCTGGCGAAGCTGTTGCCGTTCCAGCGGCGCGACTTCGTGGGCATCTTCAAGGCGATGGACGGCTTCCCGGTGACCATCCGGCTGATTGATCCGCCGCTGCATGAATTTGTGCCGCACGACCCGGAAAAGCAGGCGGAGTTAGCGGCAAAAATCGGGGTGGACGCGGAGGTGGTGCGGCGGCGCGTGGAGCAGTTGCACGAGGCCAACCCGATGCTGGGGCACCGCGGCTGCCGGCTGTGCATCACCTATCCGGAAATTCTGGAGATGCAGGTGCGGGCGATCATCGAGGCGGCGGTGGAGTGCAAGAAGCAGGGCATCAAGGTGCTTCCGGAGATAATGCATCCTTTGACACTAGACCGGAAGGAGCTGCGCATCCTGGAGCAAGGCACGCGGCGGGTGGCCGACGAGGTGATCGCCAAGTCGGGCGTGAAGCTCGACTACCTGGTGGGCACGATGATCGAGCTGCCGCGCGCGGCGCTTCTGGCCGACGAAATCGCTGAAGTGGCCGAGTTCTTTTCGTTCGGGACGAACGACCTGACGCAAACGGTGATGGGGCTATCGCGCGACGACGCGGGGCGGTTCCTGCCGGACTACGTGGACGAGAAAAAGGCGGGGATCTTCCCGCGCGACCCGTTCCAGGTGATCGACGAGGCCGGCGTGGGGCTGCTGATCCGCTGGGCGGTGGAGCGCGGGCGGAAGACGCGTCCCAAGCTGAAGATTGGCATCTGCGGCGAGCACGGCGGGGAGGCGCAGAGCGTGAAGTTCTGCCACCGCGTGGGGATGAATTACGTGAGCGCGTCGCCCTTCCGCGTGCCGATTGCGCGGCTGGCGGCGGCGCAGGCAGTGATTGAAGAAAAGAAGGGCAGGAAGAAGTAGTGTCGAGTGGCATGGTCCGTTGTTCTTGGTACTTCAGGGGCCAAAGCCCTGAGGTTTTTGCGGCAGTTGATGTCGGGGCTGAAGCCCCGACCCACAAACCGCGGCAGCCCGTGTTGGGGCTCCCGAGTTGGTCGGGACAAGTTCCGCCCCGACCCACAACCCAAAGACTGAACTGGGTCGTACCGGAGGGAGCGGAGCACCGACTTACGCTGTACTGGCGTTTGAGGTTGAGATCCTACGGCCCGATAGAGGACGTCGGGCCGCAGGATGACACGGAAACCTTCTTGGTAGTAGGCGACGGTGCTAGGCCGCGACGTTGAGATCCTTCGGCCCGACGAATCGGGGCTCAGGGTGACAGGCAAGAGTTGCCGGTGAAGCAGGGAAACCCAAGTTAGAAGGCTTCGCCGACATATCGAGGTTGAGGTCCTTCGTCCGCCAGAAAGATGGCGGACTCAGGATGACAGTCAATTGGAGTGGTGCGAATGGCGGCGCTGGTCATCGGGATTTGTGGCGGGACCGGTTCGGGCAAGACGACGATTTCCGACCGGATCATCGCCGCATTGCCGCAGGAAAGCGTGGTGGTGATCCAGCAGGACCACTACTACCGCGACTTCCCGCACATGTCGCTGGAAGAGCGCGCCCGCCAGAATTTCGACCATCCCGATTCCATTGATATGCCGTTGCTGGTCGAGCACGTGCGGCGGCTGCGCGAGGGAAAGGCCATCGAGCGGCCGGTTTACGACTTCACGCAGCACAGCCGGCGGCCGGAAACGGTGCGGCTGGAGCCGCGGCAGGCGGTCATCATCGAGGGCATTCTGCTGTTCGAAAACAAAGCCCTGCGCGAGTTGATGGATATCAAAATTTTCGTGGACACGGACGCCGACCTGCGATTCATCCGGCGGCTGAGGCGCGACATCAGCGAGCGCGGGCGGACGATGGAATCAGTTTTCGAGCAGTACCTTTCGACGGTGCGGCCGATGCACCTGGAGTTCGTGGAACCGAGCAAGCGGCACGCCGACGTGATCATCCCCGAGGGCGGACACAACGAGGTGGGGATTGATTTGATGATTCAGAAGATCAGGTCGCTGGTGCCGAGGTAGCGCGGAGGTCGACATTAGAGGCCGTGCTCGCCTTAGGCGCTGAGGTCCTTCGTCCCGATCAAAACCATCGGGACTCAGGATGACACGCAAAATCACCCGACGGAGCGTGGCGAAGGCTAGCGCCTTTTCGCAGGTTCACCTCAGGGGCTAAAGCCCCAATTCAATTGGCCTGCTTGCGGCACGGCTAAAGCCGTGCCCTCCCTGTTGCCGCCAAGCTCGCTACTCGCCAACTAGTGCTGTTCCAACTTATTGCGACGATGTCTCAAAGGTTTTCTAGGGGCGCTGCTTGCTGCGCCCCTCAGTTCGTCTTTAGGCGGAAATAGTTGGAACGGCACTAGGTTCACGTTGAGATCCTTCGGCTGCCGCGGCGGGCTCAGGATGACACCGGAAAAGCAGCGGGCGGAGCGTGGCGGCCTGGGCGTTAGCGCCGGTATGGGGGCGCAGCATGCTGCGCCCCTACAACCTTGGGCGGAGCGCGGCGGCAGAAGTTAGAGGCGGTGCCAGGCCGCGACGTTGAGGTCCTTCGGCCCGATACAGGGCATCGGGCCTCAGGAGGACACGCAAAATCACCCGACGGAACGTGGGGGAGGCAACCGGCCCGCCCGCTTCATAGATTGCCTAACTCACTGCTTCATAGCCCAGCGGTGTTGAGGCAGGAGCAAGCTCCTGCCCCCGGAGGCGGCGGCCCCTCGGCTTCGCTCGGGACGAGCAAGCCGCCGCACTCCAAGGCGCGCTGCGCGTGCAACAAGGCTCAGGTGGGCATTTTGAAGTAGAAGTAGAGACCGAGCATCCCGAAGATAGCGTCCGGGGCCCAGCCAGCCAGGAAGGGCGGCAACTGGCCCACGGCGCCAAGGGCTTCGAAGAACGCTGAAGTGGCCCAGTAAACAATCCCCATCCCTACGGCCAGCGCCAATCCACTGAGGGCCCCGCGCGTCCCTACCACGAAAGCGAACGGAATCCCCAGCAGCATGATGATCGGGAGAATCAGCGGGAAGGCAAGTTTCCGGTGCAACTGCACGGAGAGGCGCGCGACGTCGAATCCGGCCTGCTGAAGCTCCTGGATGTAGACGCGCAGCTCGCCCCAGCTCATCTGGTAATACTGCTTCACCTCGCGCTTGAAATAGGCCGGGCGCTCGGTCAATTCGGCGAGAACCGTGGCCTGGAAGGGTACGTAGGAAGTGACAGCGGGGCCCTGGAAATCACGCACCCAGCCGTCTTCCAGCCGCCAGCGGCCAGCGATTTGCTCCCACGAGGCACGGGCGGCAAAGACGCGCCGGCGAAGCTGAAAATCCTGCGGCTGGAGTTCGAGGACGGTGAGGCCACCGAAGACATTGCGGTCGGGGTCGAAGAACTCGTAGTTGTAGACGCGCAGGCCCTCGCCGAAGATCCACTGGCGGCGCGGCTGGAAGAAAGTCTGCGCGGGGCGCCCCTTGATCTGGTTGCGCAGCGCGTCCTGACGCTGGTTCGAGTAGGGCAGATAGGTGCTGTCGAGACCAATCAGGGCAAAGGCCACCAAAAGGCCAGCCACTAGCAGGGGCGCGGCAATGCGATAGAGGCTGACACCGCTGGCCTTGAGCGCGACGATTTCGTTGTGCTTGCTCATCACTCCCAGCGTCACCAGCACCGAAACCAGCGCGGCCAGAGGCGCGAACAGATAGGTGACGTAAGGCACCAGATACCGGAAGTAGTCCACCACGACAAGGAAGGGAATGTTGTGTTTTCCGATGTCCTCGAGAAGCTCGAAGAAGGTGAAGGCTTCGTAGAGCAGCACGAAGGCAACGAGCATGGTCCCGAAGTAGACAAAGAACTGCCGGAGGACATAGAAATCGAGGAGCATCAGGAAACCGATGGGGTTGGCGTTGCGCGTCGAGAGCGTCGCAGCCTGAGGGGAGGCGGCGGAGGGCGGTCTGGGCGGCGACGCGGTGGAGCGCCGGCGTCGCCAATCCGCGAAGGCGTGCGACCAGCGGTCGAGAAGGCCTTCGCCGCGGATCTGCTCGAGGCGGGGCAGCAGACTCAGGCCGATGAGAATAACCACCAGGTTGGCGCCCCAGATGCCGAGTCCGGCGGGAACGAAGCCACGGCGCGCGAGCCCGACCCCGGAAATGAAGAGCAGGTAGTAGCCCAGGATGAGGAGCAGCGCCACGATGAATCCGGCGGCGCGTCCGCCGCGGCGCGGGCGAGCGCCCAGCGGTACGCCCAGAAAAGCGAAAGCCAGGCAAGCGGCGGGGAAGGCCAAGCGGCGGTGGAATTCGACGAGGGATTCGAGGCGCTGCGGCCCCGGCGCGGAGAGCAATTCGCGCAGGGAGCGTTCGCCGACGGTGGCCTGGCCGGGCTGGCGCGTGCCGATGTCCATGACGGTGACGGGCAGGTCGCTCTGGCCGAAGGTGGTGAGCGAGTAGCGGTCGGGATCGCGGCGGGAAAACTCGTGGGTGCTGCCGTTGCGCAGATGGAATTGCAGGTTGCCCCGCGCGCGGTCGGCCACTACAATGGCGTCCTCGGCGAGAGTGAGCCGCGAATTGTCTCGATCACCCGTCTCCGCGAGAAAAATTCCGCGCCAGTGTGTGGCCGCTGCCTCGACGTCCTGCACGTAGAGCACGAGGTGCGGAAAGCGCTCGTCGAACACGCGCGGCTGGACTTCAAAAGAGGCTTGCGAGGCGCGCAACTGCTCTTCGAGGCCGCGGAAAGTGCGCACCGAGAGCGGGCCGAGCCAGAAGGTCATGGCCAGGGTGAGCAGGGCCGTGCCACCCGACAACACGCCGATGGGCAGAAGCAGGCGGCGGAGGCTGACCCCAACGGTTTGGAGGGCGATGACTTCGCTGTCGGCGGACATGCGGCCCAGGCCGATGAGCACGCCGACCAGTACGGCCATGGGCACGGTGAAGGTGAGGACCCCGGGCAGGGTGCAGGCGAAAAGCAGAGCGATGGTCCCCAGGCTGGCGGAATGGCGGACGACCAGCTCCATCAAACGCACCAGTTGCGGAACGAAGAAAACAAAGGTAAACACCATCAGGCCCAGCAGGCCATGGGAGAAAACTTCGCGGCCGATGTAGCGGTCGATGAGACGCATGCCAGCGGAGGAGTATTCTAGTGCCGTTCCAGCTGTTTGCAGCCAGTTTCTTTCGGCGGCAGGCAGAGGGCAGGTCACGATGCTAGGATGCCGGGCGGTGTAGAAGGAATTGGAACGGTAGCAGCACGGGCAGCGAAGGTCGCCAGGAGCAACGTAAGGGATGAATCGAGTCCACCTGGTCATTTGCTGGCACATGCACCAGCCGCAGTACCGCGACCCTTCGACGGGGCGGTACGTGATGCCGTGGACGCGGCTGCACGCGCTGAAAGATTACTGGGGGATGGTGAAGCTGCTGGAAGAATTCCCCGGCGTGCACATGACGTTCAACGTCGTTCCAGCGCTGGGCGCGCAACTCGAGGAGTTTGCCAGCGGCCAATTCGATTCGCCGTGGTTCCGGCTGGCGTTTGCGCCGGCGGAGGAGTTGGAGCCCGACCACAAGGCCGAAATTCTGATCCGCGCGTTCCAGTTGAATCACGACACGATGATGCGGCGGTGGCCGCGGTTCGTGGAGCTGTTTGAGCGCGTGCGCGAGATTGGGGCGGCCGATGCGGCCGAGGAATTCGGGCCGCGCGAGTGGTGCGACCTGCAAGTGCTCTCGCAACTGGCGTGGATGGACGAGGAATACCTGGAGCACGACCCCGTGGTTTCCGCGCTGGCGCACCGCGGAGGCAACTACAGCGAGCAGGACAAGACCCAACTGAAAGAGAAAGAGCTCGAACTATTGCGGCTCGTTCTGCCGGAATATCGAGCGGCCGCGGGGCGCGGGCAAATCGAGATTTCCACCACTCCCTATTTCCATCCGATTCTGCCGCTGCTGTGCGACAGCGACGTCGCGCGGGTGGCGAACCCGTACACGCCGCTGCCGCAACCGGCGTTCCGCCATCCCGAAGATGCGCGGGAACAGTTGGTGCGCGCCCGGGCGTTCCACGAGCGAGTCTTCGGACAGCCGCCGATTGGGTTGTGGCCTTCGGAAGGGTCGGTATCGATGGACGCGCTGGGAATCGCCGCAGACCTGGGCTTCCAGTGGTTCGCCACCGACGAAGGCATCCTGGGACGCACGCTGGGTGTATGGTTCGGGCGCGATGCCAGCGGGCTGCCCTCCCTGCCGGAAAAACTTTACACGCCGTGGAAGTTTCAGATCGGCGAGCGGCAAATGGTGGGGCTGTTCCGCGACCACTACCTGTCCGATCTGGTGGGATTCGTCTATAGCCGGATGCCCGCGACGCTCGCGGCGGAAGACCTTTACCGGCGCATCCGCGCGATCGGCGAGCGCGTTCCCCCGCAGACGAGCGGCGGGCGGCCACTGACCGTTTCGCTCATCCTCGACGGCGAAAATGCCTGGGAGTATTTCCTGGACAATGGGCGGGATTTTCTGCGGGAGTTTTATCGGCGGGTGCAAGCGGATCCGGACATTCTCCCGCTGACCATTTCCGAGGCCATCGCGCAGGCGGGCGAGATCCCCACCGCCGGGCCCATCGCTCCGGGGTCGTGGATCAACGCGAACTTCGACGTGTGGATCGGCCACCGCGAAGACGTGCAGGCCTGGGACTGGCTGCGCGAAGCGCGGGATTTCTATTCGCGCGCGGCGGAGCGGCGCGCCGCACGTCGTGAGGATGCGCCCACGCAGGAGCAACTCGCGGAAGCCTACGATGCGCTGCTGGCGGCCGAGGGCAGCGACTGGTGCTGGTGGTACGGCCCGGAACACTCCAGCGCGAGCGACGCCGAGTTCGATGCGCTTTATCGAAATCACCTGACGGCGGTGTACGCGGCGCTGGGCGCCGAAGCGCCTGAGTATCTGGCCCATCCGATCAAGCGGATCGCCGAACGGGCGCTGGTGGTGGCGCCCACGAGCTATCTCCAGGTGAAAGTGGACGGGCGCGAGAGCAGCTACTTTGAATGGCTGGGGGCGGGGCTCTATTCGGCAGACCGCTCCAGCGGGGCCATGCACGGGCGGGTCTATTATCTGCATGAACTGCAGTACGGGTTCGACGACGAGAATCTCTTTGTGCGCGTGGATCCGTTCGCCGAAGCGCTGGCGGAGTTGAGCGAATTCGAATACCGGGTCACGCTGCGCGGGCCGGGCGGGCGAAACCTGCTGGTGCGCATCGAAGTGGAGGGGCAGAGCAAGAAGTGCATGACCTCAGTCGAAGTGGACAGCGCGTGCCTGCTCGACGTCGGGGATCGCGTGGCCGCGGCGTTTGGGAAGATCCTCGAAGTGCGCATCGCGCGCGAGCTGGTCGTGCAGGGAAGCACGAAACCGGAGGGCTCGGCAATGCTCTCCCTTGGGGTCGAGCTGTGGGAAGGCGGGCTGCCGGTGGATGTCTTGCCAGCCGAGGGCGCGCTGAAGGTTCAGTTGGGGTCGGAGGCGTTTGCGTGGGCGGGAGTGTGAGAAAAGCGGAAAAGCGGTTTAATGCGGCCGGCCTTGCTGTTGCGATATCGCGCGGGCGTCTTGATTCTGGATTCGTTTAAGCTGCGAGAGAATGGGGTAGTCTTCATCGGCCACCGCGAGAAGTTTGCGGAGCTCCGCCTCGATTTCCTGCGCCTCCGCCAAGCGGCCGAGCTTGCGGTAGACGCCCGCCTGCCGCAGCCGTACTTCGGACCATCAGGCGCTGTACACGGGCATCAGCGCCAACTTCAGTGAGGTGGCCTTTTCTAGCGCATAGGCGGCTTTCTTCAGATCGCCCTGGCGCTCGTAGGCTGAAGCGAGCGTTTCCCATCCACTGAAGGCAGTCAGCGCGTTGTTCCATGCGGTTTGCACACCCGCCTCGAGAAGCGCAATTGCCTCCCCGGTCCGGCCTCGCGCAAGAGCAATTTCACCCTGCACAATCTTGATGGCCCCTTCGGTCCAGGCCGGATTGATCATTAGCCCCGGCAACGCTCTCTCGGCTTCGCGCACCAGACCCAAGCGAGCCATCCGGAGGACGCTGACGGGACCTGGATCCGGGAGGTTCCGATGGAGCTTTTTGGCCAGCGAAAAGTCGCCCAAGACATACGCATCCGAAGCCAGCCACGTGAAATTTCCGAACTTGTCGCTCATCTCCAGAGCGGCATGGCGTTTGCCCAGCGTCCAGTAGAAGCCGCACACAGCAAAAGCGAAGGCTTCCTGTTCTTGTCCGCTCCGAGCGTCAAGCGTCTTTTCCAGCCGGTTGACTTCGACCAGGGCTTTTTCGACTTCTCCTCTGGACCAGTATTCAATGGCGGGCCACAGACGGAACCATGCAGTCCGTTCTGCCGAATACAGGCGGTCGGTCTCCGGTGTGGTAAGGGCTTGTGCTCGTTCGACAAAGGGCCTGGCCCGAGCCAGATCGCCGTTCACAAAAACGATGGTGCGGGCGGTGGCGACTTGCGCGTCCCAATCATTGGGACGCATCCCCGCGTAGCGTTCGCGGTAAGGGAGCGTTTTCTCAGCCTGGCCCGCGTTGTAATAGGCGGAGACCAAATTGTTCGTGCCCCAATAATCGTCCGGGTAAAGCCTGACCAAGACTTCGTAGGCCTCCACGGCCTTCGCGTAGTCCTTCAAGAACCGCTCGTAGTAGCTACCACGGATGAAATAGCGCTCGCGGTCGGTGGTTGCCTCCGCCAATGCAAAAGCGCGCTGGTAGTGAGGAGCCGCATCCGCATGCCTCTGTGAGTTCGAAAGGCAAATGGCCAACTGGACATGCGCCGAAGCAAACTCCGGGTCTTCGGCGAGGGCCTGCTCGAAGAGCGGAATGGCTGCCGCAAACTGCCGCTGATTCACCTGAGCGATCCCTTTCGAGTAAAGCTGCAGGGCGCGCAGAGAGGGAGTAGTGGCCTTCTCCAGCTTTTCGTTTCGAGGAGGGATCTGCGGCAACTGCTCTCCGAGGGTTTCGCGGACCCCGTTGGAGAGGCGCCGCACGGCGACCAGGATCTCGTCCCGACTGTCCGCCTCCTCACTCACGCTCGCGAGCGTGGTCCCGCTCGCCGGGTCCATCAAGCTCGCGCTGAGAAGGTAGTGCGTTCCGGCCTTTTCAATCTGGCCGTTCAGCAAGGTCCGGATGCCGCCATCCCGCAGGCAGATTTCCCGTCCCAGCGCCGCATCGATGAGACCGCTGGGTGGCTTCTTCATAAGCTGCAAAGCGTCGTCGATGCGGACGCGCGGGGCCACGTTCACGAACCGGGAATTGCTGAGTTCCCGCTCCAGGGCGTATTCCAACATGCCGTCGAAGATGGCGTCACCCGTCCGGTTCTGGAAAGTGGTGATGAGTACCCAGTCGCGTTCCTGAAACGAAATGCGGGGCTGCCATGGTCGCCACAAACCTACGCCCGCCGCTGCCACCAGGACTGCCCCCAAGGCCACCACAAACCACCTGCGGCGGGCTGCCCTGACTCCCTCTGCCTGCTTTGCCTCGAGGGCTTCCCGGGCTTCAATCCTCAGGCGACGATTGTTCCACCACACATCGAGGTCGGCCTTGTAGGCATAGACGGTGCCGCGTTCGCCGTGCATATGGCGATGGACGGGCAGATCTTGGCGCTCTTCCCACCGCTGCACGGTGCGGACGTCGCGCTTCAAATAGTTGGCGATCTCTTTCCGAGATTCGACACGTTCGCCGGGAGCGGGCCAGGTCGAGGCGGTGGGAGGGTCCGGTGGGGGCTGGGGCGCGCGCATGCCGTCTACCCTACCGGACGCGGCGAGCGATATGTTAGGCCCGCTATAAGTTAGATTCAATTGGAATCGAAGTCGAAGCAACTCTTGACTGCCGCACCAGATTTTTTTTTCGCCGGCCGAGCCTGCGCACACGGCATTAGGCGGCAACCAAGGCGTGCCGTCTAACGCCGCTTGCAAACACACCCTGCAAGTTTCACTGTCCGCCTATCGGTGGGGACCCGTTGAGGATTGGTGTCTCGCGAGCGGCAACGAGCGGGAGGGCTGGCGGGGCCCTGCCGGCTTGGAGGCAAGCCATGAAAGGGAACAAGTCTTTCTGGTGCATCGCCGCTGTAGTCGCTGTGCTCGTGCTGCTAGCCGCTGTCGCACCCGCGGGATTCGGCCAAACAGTGATTGGACCTACCAACTTGTCCAACACGGCTCAAATGTACGAACTCATCGAGCACAGGGGCCAGAATATGGCGATCGATAAGAGTGGAACGATCTATGTCGTGTGGTACCAATCGCCCGGGCGTGTGTTCTTTAGTCGATCAACAGACAAGGGGGGACCGTTCTCCGCACCACTGTCGCTCGCTCCACTGCAGGACGAGCCTTTCATCGCTCTGGATGAATCCGGCGTCATCTACATCGCCGCAGCGGGGTATGGAGCCAATGGCAAGAGATGTAAGTACGTCACCTCCTCCCGCGATGGCGGCCTCACCTTCACTACCCCTGTGGATATCTCACGAATGCCAGCGATTCCGCATGGGGTGTCTCTCGCAATTGGTCCCGACGGGAGCGTGAATGCGGTCTTCCCGGGCGCCAGCGCCTCGTACAGCGACGTGTATTTCACTCGGTCCGTGGATGGGGCAAGAACATTTTCGCTTCCGATTCAACTCTCGACCTCAGCGGAGAATGTTCACTCCCCCCGGGTACTTGTCGATGAGGCAGGTCGAATCTTTGTGTGGTGGTATGAATATCCCGGTAAAGTGTTCTTCGCACGGTCGGTCGACAATGGGGGGTCGTTTTCACCACAACTGCAGATAGGCCAAGGCACGGACGGCGAACTGGCTGTCGATCCGGCTGGATACCTGTATTTCGTGTGGAGGGGGTCGGGATTCGAGTGGGATCAAAGCTCATGGTCTATCGCAAAATCCACGGACTGGGGCGCAACTTTTGTCCGGAAGGATGTGTTCGGTGATTCCTGCAAGCCCGCTGGTTATCCCCAGATCAGCGTCGGGCCTTCGGGCAACGTGTACATTCTCGGAACAGACGGCCGTGGCGCTTATGCTGAGGCTTGCTTCACCCGCTCGACCGATCACGGGGAAACGATCCCACGCGCGGTGAACCTTTCTGGCACGCCGTACGCCACCGACCTGAATCCACGTCTGGCTATCAGCGTTGCTGAAAAAATCGCTGTCGTGTGGATTGCTGACGTGGCGCCGGGCTCAGGAGTCTATGAAGTATTGTTTCGTTCTTCGACTGACCTAGGGCTCACTTTTGCCCCGATCCTGAACATATCCAACACCCCACAGACGCGCTCTCAAAGGAGACCTCAGATCGCCTTCGACTCCGCAGGCAATCTCAATGTGATCTGGGAGGATAACCCCGACCCGTACTACGAAGTCTACTTCGGACGGGTTGAGTTCAACCGTCCGCCTGCCGCCAACGCCGGACCAGACCAGACGGCCGAATGCACTGGGGCGGGCGGGTGCACTGTGATGCTGGATGGCTCGGGGTCGAGCGATCCGGATGAAGATACGCTCACCTACGAGTGGAAGGATGTTGGCGGGAACGTGGTGGGGACAGAGGCGACGGTCAATCTCACGGTGCCGCGCGGGACGTACACGTTCACGTTGACGGTGAATGACGGTAAAGGCGGCACAGCGAGCGACACGGTCCAAGTCACAGTCCACGACACGACGGCGCCGAACCTCACGCTGGTGAATGACTCGGTGACCGTCGTTTTGCCCACGGCGACGGCCACAGGCGCGGTGGTGGACGTGCTGGCGGCTTCGGGCGCGGCGGCAACGGACATCTGCGATCCCGAGGTCCAACTCACGCGCAGCGGCCCGGTGGAGTTCCCGATTGGCGCGACGACGGTCACAATCACCGCCACTGACGACGCCGGCAACTACGCGCAGAAGACTTTCACCGTGCGGGTCGTTTACGATTTCGGCGGCTTCCTCGCTCCGATCCTCAATGACGGAAGTTCGATCTTCAAGAGCGGGCGGACAATCCCGATCAAGTTCCAGCTCACGGCAGCCGATGGCAGCTTCGTCACGAACGCCTCGGCCAGCCTAGCGGTGTACAAGCTGTCCAACGAAGTCTGGGGAACGGTGGAGGTGGATTCGGCGGGCGAGTCGAACGACGAGAACAGCTTCCGCTTCGACCCGGCCACAAATCAATACATCTTCAACCTGAAGACCACCGGCTACGGTGCGGGGACCTACAAGCTGGTGGTGACACTCAGCGACGGAACGACGCACGAGGTGCTGGTGTCGGTGAAGTAGGAAACTAGGCAGACCGCGAGACATGCCTTCGCGAGCAGACGAACAAGAAAGGCTGGGCGGATGGATTCGACAGGCTCACCACAAGTCTGAAGATGCGCCCCTACCAACCCATTGAAGAAGTGCAGATTCCTCGCCCCGACGTGGATCGTCGGGGCTCGGAATGACAAATCCCCAGGAAACTTTGCTCCCTTCGACAAGCTCAGGGCAAGCAGGACGCAGCAAGCAGCGCCTCTACAAACAAAGCAGCGGCGAGCCCGCCGGGAAGAGGCGGGGCAAGCCCCGCCCACAGCAAGGCGGCAGCAAGCTGCCGCACTCCAAGAAAAGCTAGAAGACTTTGATGGCGAGGTCGGAGGGGTGTTCGCCGATGGGGATGAGCGTGAGGAGAGAGGGGGAGTGCGTGCGGACGACGGCGAGGTCGCCGGAGCCTTCGTTGACGACCAGGAGCAGCTCTTCGCCGGGTACGAGGCGGCATACGCCCGGCTGCTGGCCGACTGACACGGGCGGCAGAACTTTGCGGTAGCGGATTTCGAGGGGCGTCAGGCGAGAGGCCACCGGGTCGGTCACGTAGAGGATAGGATTGTTGGGATCGCTCGAGAGCGAGCCGCGCGAGGGCGCGGAGCCTACCAGGAGAAAGTCGGCGACTTCGTTGGTCCAGGTGTTGACGATGGTCAGCCCGTGGGATTCGGGTGAGGGGACGTAGAGCTCGCCGCCATCGGGTTTCAGGACGAGGTTGCCGGGATGCCCCGGCACAGGCAGATTGGCGAGCAGGGCGCGCGCACGCAGGTCCACGACACTGAGCTTGCCGGCGACGGGCGCCGAGACAAACGCCTTGGAACTGTCCGGCAGGATGACAATCTGTTCCGGCTGGCTGGCTACGGGAATGGTCGCGAGGACGGCGAGAGTGGCGGCGTCGAGCAAGGTGATGGAGTCGTCGCCGCGATTGGACACGACGAGGAGTTTGCCGTCCGGGGCGGCGCGCGCGAGCCAGGGGTGGCGTCCCGGATGAGCGCGCGCGACGATTTTGCGCGTGGCGCAGTCAATCGCTACGACCGTGCCCGCGCCCGAGGCGGCGACGTAGGCGCGCGAGCCATCGGGTGAAAGCTCCACGGCAAAGGGCGAGGCGCCGACGGGTATCTGCGCGACGATTTCACCGCGGCGCGTGTCTACGACCCAGGCGTGACCCGTCCCCGTGCTGACCCCCCAGATTTCATCCCGCGTGGGATGAGCGCGCAGGCCGGACGGCCCGGCGCCGACGGGGATGCGCTTGACGACCGCGAGGCCCACCAAATCCACTACGACAAGCGAGGCGTCGCCCTGGCTGGTGACGTAGGCGTACATCTTCAGGCCGGGATTCAGTATGGAGGGGCGGTGTTCCTTGGAGAGTTGACAGGTGGCGGAAATGGCGAGAACGACCAGGAGGAAACAAAAGCGCAGGTTGAGGCGGAATTTCATTTACGGCGAGAGCTTACCCGACTTCAGGGGCTAGAGCCCCTCTCTCATTGAACGCCCCATCGGCACGGCTGAAGCCGCGCCCTCCCGGAGGCGTGAAAGAGTCAACTGGTCCATAGCCGCTAATTGACCGAGCGCTGCAAGACCGAGGCGATGGCGCGCACCTCGTTCATTAGCTGATCGAGCTCATCGGGGACGATGGACTGCATGCCGTCGGAGAGGGCGCGATCGGGCTGGTGGTGCACCTCGACAATCAGGCCATCGGCGCCGACGGCGACCGCGGCGCGCGAGAGCGGCAGAACTTTGTGGCGGCGACCGGTCCCGTGGCTCGGATCCACGAGGATGGGCAGATGGCTGCGGCGCTTCACCGCCGGGACGACGGCGAGGTCGAGCGTGTTGCGGGTGAAGTCGGAAAAGGTGCGCACGCCGCGCTCGCAAAGAATGATTTGATAGTTGCCTTCGGCCATGACGTATTCGGCGGCCATCAGGAATTCATCCAGGGTGGCGGCCATGCCGCGCTTGAGCAGCACGGGCAGGCGGCTGCGCCCGACGCGTTTCAGCAAGGAGAAATTCTGCATATTGCGCGCGCCGACTTGAATGACGTCCGCGTATTTCTCCACGAGGTCGAGGCTTTCGTCGTCCACCGCCTCGGTGACGACGCCCAGGCCGAACTGCTGGCGAACGTCCGCCAGAATCTGCAAGCCGGCTTCGCCCATCCCCTGAAAACTGTACGGGGAGGTGCGCGGCTTGAAAGCGCCGCCGCGGAACAGCTTGGCGCCGGCCTTCTTGACCCGCTCGGCAATGGCGAAGGCTTGCTCGCGGCTTTCGACCGCGCAGGGGCCGGCAATCACACCCACCATGGTGCCGCCGATGGCAACCTCTCCGGACGGCGTGGACACGCGAATGACGGTGTCTTCTTCCTTCACCTCGCGGCTGACCAGCTTGTAGGGTTTGCTGACCGGAATGCACTCGGCGACGCCGGCCATGGATTCAAGAACGCCGAGGTCCACAGCGCCTTTGTTTCCGGTGATGCCGATGGCCGTGCGGAGCGAGCCAGGAATGGGATGGGCTTTGAGACCGAGGGAATCAATGCGTTCGCAGACCGCCCGAATCTGCTCTTCCGTTGCCTGGGCGTTCATTACAACGAGCATGAGCGAAGTATCTCCTCGATTGCCGGCTGACGAACAGCTTTTCAGCCGCTATGAAAACGAACCAGTCTAATCTAACGGGCGTCGCGGCGCAAACGCAGACGCGTTGCGGGGCCGCGCTACATCCGCTAGAATGAGTGTTTTAGTTTTCACCTGCGAGGATTGCTAAGCGAACTGAGGGAATGCCAGACACGCCGCCCACGTCCATCCTGCAATACGACGACACGGACGAATACCGCCCCGAACCTGCCCCACCACCGCGCGTACCAGCCTGGCAGGACGGCAGCATCCGCATCGGGATCCACACCTCCATCGCGGGGGACATCGTTGGTGCACTGGAGATTGCGCAGCGGCTGGGCGCCAATGCGTTGCAGATTTTTTCGACCAGCCCGCGGATGTGGCCTCGCGGAGGCGGCGCACGTATCGCCGCGGCTGACGCGACGCGGTTTAAGGCGCGGCGGGACGAGTTGGGGCTGGGGCCGCTGGTGGTCCACGCAAATTACCTGATCAACCTGGCCACGCCGGACCGAGTGCTACGGGTGCGGTCCATTCAGGCCTTTCACGACGAGATTGTGCGCTGCCTGGATCTGGGCGCGGATTTTCTGGTAGTGCACCCGGGTTCGGTGCGAGATGGGGACCGGAAACGCGGCGTGCTGGACCTGGCAGAAGCGCTGCGGCAGGCGTCGCGCGGGTTGAAACTCGGCACGCTGCGCATCCTGCTGGAAAACACCGCCGGGCAGGGCGGCGTGCTCGGCTGGCGGATGGAAGAGCTGGCGGCGCTGCTCGACGCGTGTCCTGAATTGCCGCTCGGGGCGTGCATTGATACGGCGCACCTGCTGGCTGCGGGCTACGAGATTCACACGGCGGAGGGCCTGGAGCAGACGCTGCAGCGGATCGAACAAACCGTGGGGCTGCGGCGCGTGCACGTGGTGCACATCAACGATTCGAGAGTGCCGCTGGGCGCGCGCGTGGATCGGCACCAGCACATCGGGAAGGGGCACATCGGACTCAAGGCGTTCAAACGCATTTTGAACCATCCGGTGCTGGCGGCAGCGAATGCGACCGAAGATGGACGCGGGATGGTGCGGCGCGCGTTCATCCTGGAGACGCCGATTGACAAGCCGGGCGACGACCTGCGCAATGTGCGCGCGCTATGGTCGCTGGTGGGCGGGATGCCGGTCGGGATCGCTGCGGCTGTGCCGCGGAAGGTGAAGACTCCCTGGGAAAAGAAGCGCGCGAAAGGCGGCGTGGCAAGGAAGAGGTCGAAGAAGACGAGGAGGTCCAGGAAGTCGAGGAAGTGAGGGATGGCCCTCAGGGGCTAAAGCCCCCGTGTTTATGCGGCTTTTACGGCACGGCTGATCCCGAAGTCTCGGGACGTGCCCTGACGTTGCCGCTCATCGAAGCAGGAGAAATGGCGGAATACGATCCACAAGCGATTGAAGCGAAGTGGCAGCAGCGGTGGGAAGAGCAGGGAGCTTCCTGCGCCGACACCGACCCCGCCCGCCCCAAATTCTACATGCTGGAGATGCTGCCGTACCCTTCGGGCACGCTGCACATGGGCCACATGCGGAACTACACGATCGGGGACGCGGTGGCGCGGTACAAGCGGCTGCGGGGATTGAACGTGCTGCACCCGATCGGGTGGGACGCGTTCGGCTTGCCTGCGGAGAACGCCGCGATGCAGCACGGCGTGCATCCGCGCGAGTGGACGAACACCAACATCGTGGAATTCGCGCGGGTCTGCCGGCGGTTCGGCTTCAGCTACGACTGGCGGCGGGAAATCTCCACCTGCGAGCCGGAGTATTACCATTGGAACCAGTGGTTCTTCCTGCGGATGCTGGAGCGCGGGCTGGCCTACCGGAAACTGAGCCGGGTGAACTGGTGTCCGAAGTGCCGGACGGTGCTGGCCAACGAACAGGTGGTGGAGGGGTGCTGCTGGCGGCACGAAGGCACTTTCGTCGAGTCCAAGGAAATCGAGCAGTGGTTTTTGAAAATCACGGCATACTCCGACCAGTTGCTCGAGGACATGAAAGAAATCGAGGACGGCTGGCCGGAACGCGTGCTGGTGATGCAGCGCAACTGGATCGGCAAGTCGCGCGGGGCCCGAGTGCGATTCGGCGTCGAGGTCGGGAAGGGCATCGAGGTCTTCACCACGCGGATTGACACGATTTACGGCGCCACGGCGGTCATCCTGGCGCCGGAACATCCGCTCATCGATGAGTTGCTTGCCAAATCCAAAGACAGAACCGCAAAAGAGCGCGAGCTGGCACGGCTGCGGCAGCAGAAAATCCGCGAGGCGGATCTGGCTACGGCCGAAAAAATCGGGATGTCGCTGGGCGCAGATGCCATCAACCCGTTCAACGGGGCGCGGGTGCCCATCTGGGTCGGCAACTTTGTGCTGATGGAATACGGAACCGGCGCGGTGATGTGCGTGCCGGCGCACGACCAGCGCGATTTCGAATTCTGCCGGAAATATGACCTGCCGATTCGGGTCGTGGTGCAACCGGCGGGAGGGAAGCCGCTGCGCGAAGAGGAGATGGGCGAGGCCTTCACGGAGTACGGGCTATCGGTGAATTCGGGGCCGTATTCAGGTGCGGCCTCCGCCGATGCGATTGAGCGGATGACGGCCGACGCGCAGGCCAAGGGCTTCGGCGAGGCGCAAATCACCTACCGGCTGAAAGACTGGGGCATCTCGCGGCAGAGGTACTGGGGCACGCCGATCCCGGTGGTGTATTGCGACCAGTGCGGTTTGGTGCCGGTGCCCGACAACCAGTTGCCGGTGCGGTTGCCGGAAAAGGCACAGATTAGCGGCGAGGGGCGTTCGCCGCTGGCCAACACGCCGGAATTCGTGAGCACGACGTGCCCGAAATGCGGCGGGGCGGCGCGGCGCGAAACCGACACGATGGATACGTTTGTGGATTCGTCGTGGTACTTCTTCCGCTACGCCGATCCGAAAAATTCGAAGCAGCCCTTCGATCCCCAGGTGATCGCGTACTGGCTGCCGGTGGACCAGTACGTGGGCGGGATCGTGCACGCCATCCTGCACCTGATGTACACGCGATTTTTCTGCAAGGTGATGCGCGATGTGGGACTGGTCCAATTCAACGAGCCGGTAAAACGGCTGTTCTGCCAGGGGACGGTGCTGAAGGGCGGCACGGCGATGTCGAAGTCGAGAGGAAACGTGGTCGGCGCCATCCACATGGCCGAGAAGTATGGAGCGGACGCGGCGCGGGTCTACAGCCTGTTTGCGGCACCGCCGGAGAAGGACATGGAATGGAGCGAGCAGGGAATCGAGGGCTGCTCGCGGTTCTTGCACCGCACGCACCGGCTGTTCGAACAACACGCGGAGCGCCTGCGGGACGCCAGGAACTTGAACCCTGCCGCGGCGACGGAAGAAATGACGGCGACAGAGCGAGCGCTGCTGCGCAAGGCGCACCAGACGCTGCGGCGGGTGACGCAGGACTACGACGCGCGCTGGCACTTCAATACGACGATTGCCGGGTTAATGGAATTGCTGAACGCGCTGTACGCACAAGAGCCGCTCGACAAAAACGTGCGCGCGGCGGTGCTGAAAGAGGTGCTGGAACTGTTCGTCGTGATGCTGGCACCGATGGCGCCGCACGTTTGCGAGGAATTGTGGGAGATGCTGGGGCATGGCGAAGGGCTGGCGCGCGCGCAGTGGCCGGCCTGGCGCGAAGAGCTGGCCCAGGAAGAGATGTTCGAAGTGGTGATCCAGGTGAACGGCAAGCTGCGCGGGAAAATCGTGGTCGAGAGCGGCTTGGGGGAAGAGGAACTGACCGCCCGGGCGCTGGCGGAACCGAAAATTGCGCAGATGCTGGACGGCAAAAAGCCTAGAAAAGTGATCGTGGTGCCAAACAAGCTGGTGAATATCGTCGTCTAGCAAGGTGCTGAAGAATGCAGATTGTTTGTCATCCCGAATCCCGATGCTTTCTATTGGGATGAGGGATCTGCACTTCCCGAAGACCCAAGCAAAGTGCAGATTCCTCGTCGTCCGTCCGCCATCATGCTGGGCGGACGGGCTCCTCGGAATGACAACCAAGCGACCTTGGAGTAATGGGGAGCGAAGATGGTTCGCGGCGGAATTGTGGTGCTGGATTTCGGCGGGCAGTACACGCAGCTAATTGCGCGCCGAATCCGCGATCAGCAGGTGTTTTCCGCGATCCTGCCGTGCCACGCTGCGGTGGAGGAGATCCGGAAATACGAGCCGGTCGGGTTGGTGCTCTCCGGCGGGCCGAGCTCGGTCTATGACGCCGGGGCGCCGGTCTGCGACCCCAAAGTGCTGGGGCTGGGGCTGCCGGTGCTGGGCATCTGCTACGGATTGCAGTGGATGGCGCACACGCTCGGCGGCCAGGTAGAGCGCGCGGAGCGTCGCGAATACGGCCCGGCGCAATTGGAGATACGAAATGGCGCCGAGCTTTTCGCGGGACTGCCGCGGCAACTGAAAATCTGGAACAGCCACGGGGACCATGTGGTGGCGCTGCCCAAGGGCTTCCGCGTGATCGGCGAGACGCGCAACGCGGTGGCCGCCGCCGAAGACGCGGAGCGCAAACTCTACGCGGTGCAATTTCATCCTGAGGTGCGCCACACCGACCGCGGCACGGACATCCTGCGAAACTTCGTGTTCTCCATCTGCCGGGCCAGCGCCAACTGGAACCGCGCGTCGTTCATCGCGGAGAGCGTCGAGGCCCTTCGCCAGCGCATCGGAGAAGCCCAGGCGCTGTGCGCGTTGAGCGGGGGGGTGGATTCGGCGGTGGCAGCGGTGCTGGTGCACCGCGCCATCGGCACGCGGCTGATCAACGTCTTCGTGGACACCGGCCTGCTGCGGAAGGGCGAATTCCAGAAGACACTGGAATTGCTGCGCGGAAAAATGGGGCTCAATGTCATCGGCGTGGATGCAACGAAACGATTCCTGACTCGTCTAAAGGGAGTGACGGACCCTGAGGAGAAACGCCGACGGATCGGCGCGGAATTCATCGAAGTGTTCGCCGAGGAGGCGCGCAAGCTCGGCGCAGTGAAGTTTCTCGTCCAGGGGACGCTCTATCCGGACGTGATCGAATCGGTTTCGGTGAAGGGCCCGTCGGCGACCATCAAAACCCATCACAACGTCGGCGGGCTGCCGGAGGTGGTGCCGTTCGAGTTGATCGAGCCGCTGCGCGACCTGTTCAAGGACGAAGTGCGGCAGATCGGCGGGGAACTGAGCTTGCCGGAAGAGATGCTGACCAAGCACCCGTTCCCGGGGCCGGGGCTGGCGGTGCGGGTGCTCGGCGAGGTGACCCCAGAGCGGCTGGCGATCGCGCGGGAGGCGGATGCGATCGTGGAGGAAGAAATCCGACGCGCGGGTTTGTACGAGAAGGTGTGGCAGGCGTTTGCGGTGGTGCTGCCGGTGCGCAGCGTGGGGGTGATGGGGGACGAGAGGAGCTACGGGCTGACGGTCGCGGTGCGGATCGTGGAGTCCGAAGACGCGATGACCGCCGACTGGACGCGACTGCCGGCCGAGGTGCTGGAACGGATTTCGACGCGGGTAGTAAACGAAGTGGGTGGGGTCACCCGGGTGGTGTACGACGTGACTTCCAAGCCGCCGGGGACTATCGAGTGGGAATAATTCTCCTGCACGTTTCCCAAACTTCGGCGAGCGGAGACGGGCTGCCGGCAGCCAGCGAAACGAAACGTCCAGAGGGCCTTGGAACCGCCTTAACGGCCCGCCATTTTTTGAGCCATGAACAGCAGGAGGCGACGGTCTTCGTCATCGATACGACCGAGCAACCTGCGGAACCGGCCCAGGAAACGCGCCTCTTTGCCCGTGCTGCCCCAGGCGATTTCATCCGCCGTACGCCGCTTGGGGAGAGTCGGAAGTTCAGGCGGCTCTTCGCCGTCATAGAAGAGCTGATAGAGAGGAACTTCCAATGCACGAGCGAGCTTTTCCAGGGTTTCCAACGCCGGGACGGTATGGCCGTTTTCTACACGCGAGATGTAGCAACGAAGCAGACCGGTCCGCTTCTCGATGTCACCCTGGGAGAGCTTCTTCTCTTCGCGGAGTGCGCGCAAACGTTCACCGATAATCATGGAGTGATTCTTACACAAGATAACAACGTCTGCAAGAGCAATCGTTGTGGAAAAAAAGCGGGGCTAGAACCCTGTCGAAAAGCTCGTGTAACCTGAAGCAGATGGCACACGTCTCAAAATCGGAAGCGCAGAATCGAGCGGTGAGCCCGAGCGAGGCAGCCGCCGAGGAACGGGCCATCGTCCGCCGGGCGCAGGCGGGAGACGTCAGCGCCTATGAGGAACTGGTGCGGAGGCACCAGAGGCGGGTGTTCGCCATTCTGGGAGGCATCCTGAGGAGAAATGAAGACTTAGAGGATGTCGCCCAGCAGGTATTCATCAAGGTTTACCTGTCGCTGAAGCGGTTTGACCTGCGCTCAGCGTTCGGGACTTGGCTGTACAAGATCGCGGTGAATGAATGCCGCGACTACCTGCGAAAGAAACGGGCGCGCCACCTGGTGTACGAAGCGGATCTAAGCGAGGAGCAAGTGTGGCAGCTGGAAGGCGTTGAAAGCGAGCAGGGCCCGCCGATCAGCGCGGAGCGCCGGGTGGAATTGCAGCAGTTCCTGAACCGGTTGCTCGATGAATTGAGCGAAGAAGAACGGGCCATGTTGGTGTTGAAGGAAGTCGAAGGGTACTCGGTGGAAGAAATTGGAAGCATGCTCGACATGAACGTGAACACCGTCAAGGTGAAACTGTTTCGGGCTCGGGGAAGATTGATGGAATTCTACCGCAGGCGGCTGCGGGCAGCCAGCGGCCGGCGGAAAGAGAGGAAGCCCCAAACATGACGTGCAGTAAGTACGAACATCTCTGGGAGGACTACCTGGACGGGCGAACAGACGCGGCGACCCGAGCGGAACTGGACGCCCATCTCAAGAGCTGTGCGCAATGCCGCGAGGCAGTGGAAGCGGCCCGCGCCAGCAGCCTGCTCCTCCGGTCGCTGCTGGAGCCTGCACCCGAACCGGGTCTGGGATTCTGGACCCGCGTGCAGGCGGACCTCCGCGAGACGGCCGCTGCGCAGAACGACTTCTGGGGCTCGCTGGAAAAGCTCGCCTGGCGGCTGTCGTTCGCAGCGACGCTGGCCCTGGCCCTGATGGTGGGCTACTTGGCTAGTTCCGGTGCGGGAACGAACAACACTGCGCTGAATGGGCAGACGGAAATCAGGGCCTTGGTGCCTGATCCCGCTCCCAATCTGGCCAGTAAAGACGAAGTCCTGCTGAGTCTGGCAGGAAGTGAGTGGTAGAGCGATGAACCGGAAAGCGGTATTGCTGGTAATCGGCGTTTTCATTCTGGGAATTCTGGTGGGCGGCCTGGCCCTGTTCGTCGCGGAGCGCCGCGTGTTCAGCGGGCCCTCCGATCGCGGCGGGACGAACCGGGTGGTCCAGCAGCTCACAAACGATTTGCAGCTCAACGCGGAGCAGCAGCAGAAACTGGAGTCGATTCTCGAGGAAACACGGACTCGTTACAACAGCTTATACGAATCCATCCGGCCCGAGCGGGAGAGAATCCGCCAGGAAGGCAGGGATCGAATCCGTGCCATCCTGAGTCCCGAACAGCGCACCAAATTCGACGAGTTTGTGCGGCGCCTCGATGAGAGGCGCAACAAGCCGAAGAAGGGCCACTGAAGTCAGCATTCCGGCGCGCTGGCAGATTCTCAAAAAAACAGAGGAGTAAATTGTCATGAGTCGTTTTCAAAACTGGGCCAAAACTATGTGGGAGCGGTCGGTAATGCACCGCGCGCTGCTGGCCTCCCCGGTGGTGGTGGTGTTATTGCTGGCGGGCTTCCTGACGGTCGGGAACCGGTCGGACGTGCAGTACTTCACGGCCAAGGTGGAGAAGGGCGATATTTCGCAGGTGGTTCAGGCCACCGGGACGATCAATGCGCTGACCACGGTACAGGTGGGCTCGCAGGTGTCGGGCATTATTTCGGAGTTGCACGCGGATTTCAACTCACAGGTCAAGAAGGGGGAAGTAATCGCCGTCATCGATCCTTCGATCATGCAAACGCGGCTGGTGCAAGCCCAAGCCGACCTGCAAAGCTCGGAGGCCAACGTGAAGAACCTCCAGGCGCAGATTGAGAGCCAGCAGGCCGACATCCAGGCATCCACGGCCAACGTGGCGCGGGCGCAAGCGCAGTTCCGCGACGCGGAGCTGAACCTGCAACGCACGAAAGACCTTTTCCAGCAGGGCATCGTGGCCGCCTCGCAGCGGGACACGGCGCAGTCGACCTACGACCAGTTGAAGGCCAATATCGCGGTCACGCAAGCGCAACTGGAGCAGTCCAAGGCCCGATTGAAGACGTCGATCGCGGCCCTGGACCAGGGGAGGGCGCAGGTGGCGCAGCGCAGGGCCGCCTACGATTCCGCCAAGGTCGACTTGAGCCACACGGTCATCACCTCGCCGATCGACGGCACGGTGGTGGCGCGCAACATGGACGTGGGCCAGACCGTAGCGGCGAGTTTTTCGGCGCCCACACTCTTCCTGATTGCGCAGGACTTGACCAAGATGCAGGTCTACGCGAAGACGGACGAGGCCGACGTCGGCAAAATCAAGGTGGGGAGCATGACTTCCTTCCGCGTGGATTCCTTTCCGCGGGACACGTTTTACGGCCGGGTCACCCAGGTGCGCATGAACGCGACCATGGTGCAGAACGTGGTGACCTACGACACGATCATCGAGTTCGACAACCCCGAGAAGAAACTCTTTCCGGGAATGACGGCGTACGTGACCATCGTGGTGGACCGGGTCCGCGACGTGGTCAAAATCCCGAACGGGGCTTTGCGTTTCCGGCCGGATATGACTCCGGAGGAACTGACCAAGGTGTACGACAAGTACCAGATCCCTGAAGTCGCGCGTCCGAAGACCGGCAACGCAGGCAGCAGCCTGGCCAAGGCCAGCAATCGTCCCGCAAACCAAGGCGGAGCCGGCGGCGGAGAAGCCGGTGCGGGAATGCGGCGTCCACAGGGCGGAGAAGCCGGAGGTGGCGGCCCGCGCAGCGAGGGAGGAATGCCCGGGGGGATGGGCGGAGCCACGAGCGGCATGACGCACACCCCGCGAGAGCAGTGGACAATTATCTGGAAGCTTGGCGCGGACAAGAAGTCGCTCGAACCGGTGGCGGTGAAGACCGGTTTGACCGACTTCACCTTCACGGAACTCAAAGAAGGCCAGTTGAAGCCGGACGATGAGGTCATCATCGGGCAGAGCAGCAACCGGTCCACAACGACGACCCAGCAGAGCTTACCCGGCGGACAACGGGGACCGATGGGAGGCGGCGGAATGCGGCCGCACTAAACCCATGAGCATCCAAGCAGTGTCGGCGAGGGAGACGTTTCCAGTGTCCACAGAAACCACCGCCATCATCCGGCTGGAGAACGTACACAAATACTACGACCTGGGAGAAGTGCAGGTCCACGCCCTGCGCGGGGTGTCACTGGACATCTACCCCCGTGAATTCGTCGCGGTGATGGGAGCCTCGGGGTCAGGCAAATCCACGCTGATGAACATCCTGGGATGCCTGGACCGGCCGACGCGCGGGAGCTACTACCTGGACGGCACCGATGTATCGCAGCTGAGCAAGACCGAATTGGCCCGAGTGCGGAACCGGAAAATCGGATTCGTATTCCAGCAGTTCAACCTGCTCTCGCGAACTTCGGCGCTGGAGAACGTGGAATTGCCGACCATCTACGCAGGCATCACGCCGCAGGAGCGGGAGAAGCGCGCCCGGGAGGCGCTGGAGCGGGTAGGCCTGACCGATCGCGCAGAGCATTATCCCAGCCAGCTCTCCGGCGGCCAGCAGCAGCGCGTGGCCATCGCGCGAGGCCTGGTAAACCGGCCGACGATTCTCCTGGCCGACGAACCGACCGGGAACCTGGACTCGCGCACCAGCGTGGAGATCATGGACATCTTCCAGCGCTTGAACGACGACGAAGGGCTGACGGTGGTGATCGTGACGCACGAGCACGACATCGCGCAGTACGCCAAGCGGGCGCTCGAGTTCCGGGACGGCAAAGTGCGGCGCGACTATCCGGTGGAGAACCGGTGGCTGGCGGGGGAGGTCCTGCCAACTTTGCCCACGCTGGATGAACTGGACGAAGAAGCGGAGCAGGAAGAAGAGAGCGGCACGGAAGCCGCGAATTAGGGAGTGAGGAATGGATTTCTGGAACACAATGCGACTGGCCCTACGGACCCTGTCCCGCAACAAGATGCGGTCGTCGCTCACGATGCTGGGGATCATCATCGGCGTGGGCGCGGTGATTTCAACCGTCAGCATCGGCCAGGGCGCGCAGTACCTGATCAGACAGGGCATCCAGAGCATGGGCACCAACGCCGTGTTCATCGGGGCGGGCAGCGGGCGCCCCGGGGGCACGCGGATGGGGTGGGGCGCGACGAAGTCACTGGTGATGGACGACCTGAACGCGATCGTGCGCGAGATCCCTCTGATCAAAGAAGCCGCCCCGATGGTCACCAGCCGCGGCCAGGTGGTTTTCCAGAACCAGAACTGGAACACCTCGATTCAGGGGACCACGCCGAACTACTTCACGATCCGAAAGTGGGCGGTGCAGTCCGGCTCCAGCTTCACGGACGAGGAGGTGGAATCCGCGTCCAACGTGTGCGTGATCGGCACGACGGTGAGAGACATCCTCTTCCAGGGAACGGACCCCATCGGACAGACCATCCGCATCAGGAACCTGCCTTTCCGCGTGGTGGGCCTGCTGGAATCGAAGGGGCAAAGCGTGATGGGGCAGGACCAGGACGACATCATCCTGGCTCCCTATACGACCGTGCAGCGCAAGATTTCGGGCATCACCTGGTTGCAGTTCATCAACGCTTCGGCAGTCACGCAAGAGGCGTCCACGGCGGCGGTCCCGCAAATCGAATCCTTGCTGCGGGAACGGCACCGCATCCAGCCGGGCGAAGATGATGACTTCTTCGTGCGGACACAATCGGAAGTGGCCGACCTGGCCACGCAGACGCAGCGGGTGATGACGCTGCTGCTCGGGTCGGTCGCCTCGGTGTCGTTGATCGTGGGCGGCATCGGGATCATGAACATCATGCTGGTGTCGGTGACCGAGCGGACACGGGAAATCGGCGTGCGCATGGCCGTGGGCGCGACGGAAGCCGACGTGCAACGGCAGTTCCTGGTGGAGGCGGTGACGCTGAGCATGCTCGGCGGACTTATCGGCATCATGGCTGGGATGGGCGGTTCGGCGATGATCAGCAGCTTCCTGAATTGGCCGACGCTGATCGCCCCGCAGTCCATATTCACCGCGGCGCTGTTTGCGGCTGCGGTGGGCGTGTTCTTCGGCTACTACCCGGCGCGCAAGGCGGCGCAGCTCGACCCGATCGAAGCGCTGCGCTACGAGTAGGAAGAAAACTCAGAAATCAAGAGGCCCGCGACCGAGAATTCGGGTGCGGGCCTTTTTTGTTTGTGGCGCGTGCTGTCGGAGAGGGGCGCAGCCCCTCGGCTTCGCTCGGGGCGCCCCTACATCCCGAAAAACCAGTTAGTGGTAGAGGCGCAGCCCGCCGTGGCGGACGCCCCTACAGCCATCAATCTTTCTCGGTTCAGAAGGGAATATCTTCGTCGGAGATTTCCGGAGCTGGCGGAGCCGCTTCTTCGGCGGCGGGTTCGGCAGCTTCCGGCGGGGCCGCTTCGGCGCGCGGGCCGAGCATGCGCATCACATTGGCAACGACTTCGACGGTGGTGCGCTTGTTGCCGTCGCGGTCATCCCACTGGCGCGACTGGATGCGTCCTTCGATGTACACCAGCGAGCCTTTTTTCAAGTATTGCTGGCAAATCTCGGCGAGTTTGGCCCAAACGACGATGCGGTGCCATTCGGTGCGCTTCTGGCGCTCGCCCGACCTGTCCTTGTAGGATTCGTCGGTGGCCATGGTGAAGTTGCACACGGCCTGCCCGCCGGAGGTGTAGCGCGTCTCCGGATCGCGTCCCAGGCGTCCGACCAAAATCACTTTGTTTACGGACATCGACGTCCCTCCGCGGCCCGTCGCGCAGTCTTAAGGCGGGTCGCCATCAAAACGCCCAGAGTATACAGGAAGTCGAAGGACTTTGTTGACATCCAGAATGGGGACGCCGCGTTCCTCAAGCGTTCGACATTGGCGACGCAAGTAAAGCGGGCGCAGCATGCTGCGCCCCTACGCGTCCCAACTGAAAGGAGAGCAGATGGCTCAGTCTTGTTTGCCTGGCGCGGTGCCGCCCAACTCCCGGAGCTTGGCATTGGCGCGGCGCGATTCGTCGGTGCCGGGATGGCGACGCACGACTTCGCGCAACTCGCGCATGGCGCTGGATCGCTGGCCCAATTCGAGCAGCGCCAGGCCTTTTTTCAGCCGCGCGGCGGCCAATTTGAAACTGCGCGGGTATTTATCGAGGACTTTGTCGTATTCGGCGATGGCCTCGTCATATTTTTTCTGCTGGTAAAGAATCTCGCCGAGATAGAACTGCGCGTTGCCGGTGAGGTCGGTGTCGGGATAGTACTTCAGGTAGTCCTGAAATTCCTGCCCGGCCAAGTCGTACTTTCCGCTGGTGAAATCGCGCAGGCCGTTGGAGTAGAGCACGTCGGCGGAAGGCGGCGGGCTGGGCGGTGCAGCGCCAGACTCAGCGTGCATCGGCGCACCCCCAGCCACCTTGGCGTCGAGGCTCTGGAGCACGCCCTGCATCTCCGCCATCTGCTGGGTGAGCTTCGCGAACCGGGCTTGTAACTCATCCAGACGGTCAGCCACGGCTTGGACCTGGGTGGTCATCGAATCCAGGCGCGCGCCGGAGTTGGCCTGCACGTCCTGCACGCTCTTCTGGAGGCTGCCCATCGTGGTGCTCAGCCTGTTGACGGCGTCGAGCGCTTGTTCAATCAGGGTGCGGAGCACGGCGTGTTTTTCGTCCACCGAGCGCTGCAGCTCGCGGACGGATTCGCGGAGCTGGTTCATATCCTGCTGAAGTTGGGCAATCTCTTTTTTCTGTGCAGCGGCTGGGGCAGGGGAGAGCAGGGCGGAAAGACAAAGCACCGCCGCTGCCAGGATGGTTTGTTTCTTGCGGTCCAGCATAGGTCCTCCCAGGGATCCCGAAGCATCGGGAGGCGGCCCATTCCGATCCCGAATCCCGAAGGATCGGGATCGGGACGGGACGGGCCGCGACAGAGAATGTGGCGGGACTTGTGCCGCTCCAACTAATCGCGGCTAAGTCCTTTGTGCGCGAAGAAGACCCGGCGCAGCCCCTTCGGCAAGCTCAGGGCAATCACGCAGCGCCCCTGCAATCGCGTCTCGCTGAGGCAGAACAAGTTGGAACGGCACTAGCGCGCCATCACAAAATGGGCGCGACGGTTCTGCTGCCAGCAAGTCTCGTTGCTCTCGGTGCAGAACGGCCGCTCTTTGCCCCAGCTGACCGTCTGGATGCGGTCCGCCGAAACGCCCAGGGAAACCAGGAACTGGCGTGCCGCCTGCGCGCGGCGGTCGCCGAGCCCCAGGTTGTATTCGGTCGAGCCGCGTTCGTCGCAGTGACCTTCGATGATCACTTTGATCTGCGAGTAAGCGCGGAGGAACTCGCCGGTCTTGGCCAGGGCGTCGCGGGCGTCGGGGCGGACGTCGGACTTGTCGTAGTCGAAGAAGGCATCCACCACATTGGCGCGGAACAGCTCTTCAATGGTGGCCGCAGGCTGACGGGGAGGCGGAGGAGGCGGAGGAGCACTCACCGTGATGCGCGCGGTAGCCTCGCGCGTGCCCCCCGGTCCGGAAGCGGAAAGGGTGTAGGTCACGGACTGAGTGGGACTCACCTTCATCGAGCCTTCCGGCGCGACAGCGCCGATGCCGGGTTGCAGGTTCAAGTTGGTCGCGTTGGTGGACGACCAGGTCAGCGTCGAGGACTCGCCGGTCTGAATAAACGTCGGGTTGGCCTGCAAGGTCACCGTGGGAGCCGCGGGCGCTGGCGCGGGAGCGGGCGGTGTGGGCGGCGGGGGAGCCGCAACCTGCTTGCGGCAAGCGGGGGCCAAAAGAACCAGGAGAAAAAGGCCGAGCAACAGAGCTCTTTCTCCGAGCGTGCGCATGGACATTGACTTCCCTCCTTCAAGCGTTTCAAAAGTTGTTTTTCATCATGACAACGTCCACCTGCATCCTACCACTGCCAGAAAAGCGAGCGAAGCAAAATCGGCCTTTTTCGATATTCCGTTAACGCGGCGACCAGTTCGGCGACGAGTTCTCCCTTCCATCAAAGGTGAGCTGGCGCGGCTGGGAACCGTCGGCGAGCATCGTCCAAATCTCCCGCGTGCCGGTGCGCGTGGATTCAAAGACGATGTGCCGGCCGTCGGGGGCCCAGGAGGGGCGCTCGTTGCGGGCGGCATCGCGCGTCAACTCCACCAGACTGCGGGTGGCGATGTCCATCACGTAGATATCGAAGTTGCCGTCGGGGCGGCGCCAACTGAAGGCCAGCAATTGGCCGTTCGGCGACCAGGCCGGATCAATGACGTATCCCATATCCTCCAGAATGATGCGCTCCGAATTGGAACCATCGGCGTTCATGATGTAGAGCTGGGGAACGCCGCCGCGGTCGCTGACAAAAGCGACCTGCTGTCCGGTCTTGGGGTTCCAGGCCGGGGAAGTGTCTACGCCGGCGGAATAGGTGATGCGCTTCAGGTTCCTGCCGTTCGAGTCGGAGGTAAACAATTCGGGGTCGCCGTGCATGCTGGACATAAACATGAGTTTCGTGCCGTCGGGCGACCACGCGGGAGAAGAATTCGTCCCCGTGAAGCGCAGGAAGGCGATGGACTTGTCGGTTTCGAGCGAGTGTATGCAAATCTGCGCGCTGGTGATGCGTTCGCGGGTCTGCGCGTAACAGGTGAAGGCGATGCGCGCGCCGTCGGGCGACCAGCGCGGCGTGAGGGCGGTGGTGCGCAGATCGGTGATGCGGTGCTGGTTGGCGCCGTCGTAGTCCATCACCCAGATTTCCTTGTTGCCGGTGCGTTTGCTGACGAAGGCAATCCGCGTGCTGGCCACGCCGGGAAGGCCGCCGCTCAAGCGCGAGACGATCTCGTCGGCAAATTGGTGGGCGAAGCGGCGCGCCTCGGCCTCGGTGGCCTCCCCGCGGTAGCGCTTGCCGAGAACCGGCGGGGCCTGCGCGTTGCGCACGTCATAGAGCCACGCCTCGATGACGAGGTTCTTGCCGGATACCTGGAGGTTGCCGAAGGCCAGCATGTGGGCTGCGGCGGGCGGCTCGCTCCAGGCGACGAAATTCAATTCGCCGGGCACCGCGGGAATTTGTTGTGGGAAGAAACTTTTGCTGACCAGATCGAGAATGCCGGAGAACTCGAGATCGGCCCAGAGGACGTCACTGAAGGTCCGGGCCATCGACTGCGTGGGTTGCGGGACGCTGGGCTGACCTTGTGGCGGGCGCGCGGCGAAATCGGCGACCGCGAGGCGCGCTTTCTCGACGCCCAGGCCGGTGCCGGTGCGGAACCAGTCCTGAGCCATGGCCGGCGTCACCAGGAAGAGCAGAAGGGCGAGCAGCGATCCCGCCAGGGCGGGACGCGTGATTTGTCGGAACATTCGTGTTGTATCTCCCCCAGGGATTACCGACCCGCCAGATTCATAGCGGGCGGCAGGTCAACGACGAAAATCGAACCAGAACTCGACCAGGACATAGGAGCCCGAGTATTCATTGGGCAAACGCTCCAGCGGGCTCGAACTCAGGATGGCGCGAATGGCCGAATTGTCCACGGAACTGTTGCCGCTGGAACGCAACAACTGGATGTTGGAAATCGTGCCGTCGCGGAAAACCTGAAAACTGACCACTGCGCGCGGAGCCCACTGCACCGTGGGATCGACGGTGGAATAAAGCCAGTTGCCGCTGATGCGGCGGCGCACCGCCTCGACGTACCACGGGTAGCGGCCGGCGAAATCGCCGCCGCCGGCGGGGCCGAAGTTCAGAGCGCCCTGAGAACCGCCACCCACCGAGAATTGCGTGTACGGCAACGCGGGCGCGCCGCCCTGGCCGTAGGGAATGGCGCCGGGAGGTGGAGGCGTCGTGTCTTCGAGCACTTTTGAAGGTCTGGTGACGACTTTCGGCGGTTTGTTGCGGTCAAAGGCCGGAATTTCTTTTGCCGTGGTTTCCGTTTTGCGGGGCTGAGGCGCTTCTTCTTTGTGCAAGCCGCGGGTTTCGTCCACGACGCGGCTCTTGGTGACCGCGTCGGGGCGGGGAAGAGGCACGCCGGGCAGACTGCCTACCAGACCGACGGAGACCGCGGCCCCGCCAGCGCCCGCGCCTCCCCAGCTCTCGCCCCGTGGCGCGCGAATCGCGGCCACAAGGAATGCGGAGAAGAGCGCCGTGTGCATGGCCGCCGACCACAGCAGCGGCATCTTCAGGCCGTTGTAGGTTGGTTCCGGAAAGTACACGATTTTTTTTGCGCGTGTCCGCCCGCCACCTGGCGGACAGGCCCGCCGCCTATTTGGCGGGCAGGCGTGGCCGCGAGCTCAGCGGCTCGGTGACCAAGCTGATATTTGTGATGCCGTTTTGCTTCAAGGCGTCTACCACGGCAGCCAGACTGCCGAAGGGCACGGTTTCGTCGCAGCGCAAATAGACGGCGCTATGCTCGGGGTCGGGAGTACGCGCGCGAACCTGCGGGCCGAGGTCGTGGATATTCACCGGCCTGTCGCCGATATAAACGCGCTGGGCGCGATCGATGGTGATGACCAGGCGCTCGTCGCTGATTTCGCGCACGGTCTTGGTCTTGGGCACGTCCACTTCGATGCCAGACTGAATGATCGGCGCGGTAATCATGAAGATGACCAGCAGGACGAGCATGATGTCCACAAAGGG
>Ga0315268_10000631_pt1 | contig 40940 bp, 34 predicted proteins | sample C1_top_MG_FD_204535 | JGI IMG/M metagenome (GOLD analysis project Ga0315268, IMG submission 204535) | Sediment microbial communities from Yellowstone Lake, YNP, Wyoming, USA - C1_top | ecosystem: Environmental > Aquatic > Freshwater > Lake > Sediment | place: USA: Wyoming | collected 2017-08-01
CCTTGGTGGTGTCATAAAAACTGCCGTCGCCCCCGTCCCGGGCCACCACCATCACGGTATGGGAGCCCTCGCTGACATTACTGATGGTGGCGAAGGTGTCGGCGCTCCAGGCGTGCCAGCCCATATTGTCGATCTGCCAGGAGAATTCCTTGGCCGAGCCCACCCGGGTCCAGCGGACGGTGTCCACGCTGCCGGTCAGGGTGGCGCCTTCCCCGGGATAGACTATGCTGGCGCCCGGAGCCACAAAATCGGGGTTCAGCGAATCGGCCGGATTGCTGTGTTCCGGCGCCATCGGCTTGCTGCAGCCGGACAGGGATAGCAGCAGGGCTATGACCAGAACGGCAAAAATGCCGACAGTATTATAAATGTTCTTATTCATCTTCATCTCACCAGCTGTAGGTTAATGATAACGAGGTCTTAAGCCCGCCGGTCTTGTCCGGCTGGGGTGCGACCTTGACCTTGGGCTTGCCCGGGAAGAAAGCGATGGCGTCAATGAACTGGAAGGCCCACAGCCCGGCGGTGGCGTAGATGGCTGTCTTCATCTGCTTGTCCCGGTCCTGGAACTTGGCATAACTGGCCTGCCAGTTATTGTAGGTAGAATCAGCGGCCACGGCGTTGACGGCCTGTTGGTAAAAATCATAGGCCTCGTCAACGTCGCTGCGGGAGCTTTCCCTGGCCCCGATGCTGGCCCCGGTCCAGCCCATCCCCCCCAGCCAGGCCACCAGGTACAGGGCGCCCAAAGCCTTGCGGTCGGAATGCCACTGTCCCATGCCGGGAAAGAACAGCGAGGTGAATCCGGCCTTGACCCTGGACTTGCGTTTCAGATTGAGTTTAAGGGAATAGCTCTGGTCCCGGTCAATGGCCACCAGGCCGGATATCGGGTGGTATCCCCGGGCCTTTAATCTGAAATTGTATGTCCCGTATGGCAGGGTGGCCGAGCAGGGCAGTATGCCGACCTTCAGGGTGTCGCCCAGCCAGACCTCGGCCCCGGCCGGCGTGCCTTCAATGTTCACCAGGTATTCCTGGATGGAAAGCCTCACCTTCATGTCGTAATCCTTGACCTCCTTGAGCTGGACTTCGCCCTCGTAGTCCTTGTAGCCCGGCTTCTTGATGACCAGTTTGTGGACGCCCAGGGCCTCGTTCTCGATCTTCAGGTCGGTCTTCCCCACCTTCCGCGCATCCCAGTATACGTCGGCGTCGGCCGGAATGGAGGAGACGAACAGGCTGGCCGAGGGGATCAGCTTCCAGACCACCTTCTTCATCCCCCACTGCTGCAGGTCCTCAATGGTCCCGATCACGTCCTGGGAGACCTCCTGTTCGATCACGCCCTTCTCCACGTCTATCACCCGGGCCTGGACCGTGTAGGTGTTGCCTATCTTGGAGATGGTGCCGCCCATCATCTTGGTGACCGCCATCAACTGGCCCACCTTGACCAGGCAGGAGGCGTCGCTGCAGGCTCCGGTCAGCTGGAGCTTCTGCTCCCGCAGGATCCTGTCCATCTGCTCCCGCTCCAGTACGTTGAAGTGGTTGGTGCCCACCAGCTCGGCCCGCAGCCGGTCGGACAATATCACCGCCTCGGCCTGGCTAATGTTCCGGGGTTCGAAGGGCAGCACGGCCACCGCTATCTTTTCCTGGGCCAGGGCGGTTGCGGCCAGGACCGGCAACAGCAGCAGCGATACGATCAGTTTATTGGGGGACATTTTTCACCTTCTTGCTTTTTTTGCTTTTTAAGCCTTTTTTCAGGACCAGCTGGTCCAGCACCTTTTTGACCCCGGCCAGTCCGTTGTTCTCATCATACCCCGCCCCGGCATAGCGCAGCACTCCGTCGGGTCCGATGATGAACAGCGAGGGAAAGCTGACCACCTGGTATTTTCCGCTGATGGCGTTGAACTGGTCCAGCAGCACCGGCCAGGGATAGGCGGAGGCGTTGAAGTTGGCCAGCACCGTGTCCTTCTTCTCCCCCACGTCTATCAGCACCAGCAGCACCGAATCCTTGGGGTATCTTTTGATCAGGGCATCCAGCAGGGGCAGTTCCTTCTTGCAGGGCCCGCACCAGGTGGTGAAGAAGTCCAGCACCACCGTCTTTTTGCCCTGGGGGGCCAGGTGTTCGGACAGGAAGAACTTTGAGCCGTCCAATGCCGGCAGAAAAAAGGTGGGGGCCGGCAGGCCCACTTTGACCGAATCCTGGGCCATCAGCGCCGCCGGCAGCAGCAGGACCAGGGCCAGATATTTCACGAACTTCATATCCGTCTCCTAAAGGAATGTTGTTTCTTGATTGTATCGGATCTTCTCCTGTTCATAGGCAAGGAGATCCCCGTTTTTCAATCCCGAAGGCCTCCGGAACTGATCAGCGTATCACGGTGATTTTGGTGCTGGCGGTTGAAGCTCCCAGGGAAAGACGCAGGAGGTACACCCCGCTGGACACCTTGTTCCCCGTATCGTCCCTCAGGTCCCAGTCAAGCTGGTGCCTTCCGGCCGCCTGTCTTTCATCCAACAGGGTGTTCAGGCGCTGCCCGGCGATGTTGTACACATATAAGTGAACATCCGATTGGTCCGGGATCTCCCACTGTATCCTGGCCGATGACCGCACCGGATTGGGATAAGGGGCATTTATCCGGAGCTTGAAGGGAGGCAATGCCTCCGGCTGGCCGCCCACCCCGCCATAGACATTTACGCTGAAATGGCCGGTCAGTGAGGTAAAAGGCTCGAATATAGGATTCCCAAAGGACTCCACCCTCCAATAGTAATGTCCGTCCGGCAGCGGGGCAAGCGTGGCATAGGTGGTCTCGGAGAGCGAGTGGTTGATCACAAAGCTGCCGGACATATCGTGGACGGTGGAGACCAGCAGCTGGTAATAGGTTATTGAATCAACCGCGTTCCAGATGAAGACCGGGGTGTTGCTGCCTGCGTAGGCAGTGTCCATGGCGGGGCTGACCAAGGTCGGGATGCCGAACTGGAAGTCCCAGGCATCCGAGATCCTGTAAAAAATATCCTGGTGTGCGATTACCCGCCAATAGTAGGACCCGTTCCCGCTTGGTATTACGACCGGTGTATAGGAAGTATCCGTCAAGGTAAAATTCTCTGTCATGTAATCAAAAGTACTGTACCTTGACAGCTGAAATTCATAGTATTCGGCGCTATCAACCCGGTGCCAGGTAAAGGTCGGAAAATACGGGGCAGATATGACCGTGGCACTATCCGGCGCAATAAGCAGCGGAGAGGTCAGGGATGTATTGCCGGCCAGCGAGTCGATCTCTGCTTGGCCCAGCACCCGGTTATATAACCGGATGTCATCCAGCCTGCCATTGAAATTCGTATTATATCCTGAACTGACCGATGCTTCACGGCTTCCAATGGACAGCGCATGGGAGTTCGCCTCTAATGAAGAGGGCAACCAAGAATTCGATGTTATCAGGTTTCCGTTCTCGTATATCTTGGCAGTACCGGCCCCGCCGTCATAGACTGCTGCGATATGGTACCAGCGGTTGACCTTTTCCGGGGTCAGCCAGCCGTATTCGATGGTTTGATAATGGTACCCTCCGACCCAGCACAGAAAACGCAGGGCGGTGAATGAATAATCGCTGATGTCCAGACAGTACACCTCGTCGCCCGCACCATAACCCTTGCACAGTATGGGGGCGCCATCCTCAAGCTGGGGACAGATCCCCGGACTGACCCAGGCCGATATAGTCAGCGCGGTGGTGAAATCCAGGGCCGGAGCATCCGGAACGAGGATGTAGTCGTCCGTTCCGTCGAACGAATATGCGCTGTTGGGGTTACCGACCCTGTCAGCTGTCAGGGTCGCTCCGTACACCGTGCCGTCGTTCCCCTTTCCGCTGGAATCCGCGGCACTACCGCTGAAAGGATAATAGGCCGCCAAACCGGTGGTATCGGCCTTTCCCGGGTTAGACCAAGCGAGGGACGATGCCAAAATGATAAGAGCGAGGCAAAATAAAACTTTTTTCATACCGCCCCTTTGATTCGGTGATTTTTGACAGCAATTATTTGTCCGTCAGCGCCGCCACTCCGGGCAGCGTCTTCCCCTCCAGGAACTCCAGCGAAGCTCCGCCCCCGGTGGAGATGTGGGAGATCCTGTCCGCCACCCCGGAAAGGTGCACCGCCGAGGCCGAGTCCCCGCCGCCGATTATGGACTTGCCGCCCGAGGCCGCCACCGCCTTGGCCACCTCGAAGGTGCCCCTGGCGTATTCCGGCGTCTCGAAGATGCCCATCGGGCCGTTCCAGACCACGGTCTTGGCGCCGGAAATGACCTTGTTATACTCGGCGATGGTTTGGGGGCCGATGTCCACTCCGGCCAGACCTTTGGGGATCTCGGTGACCTCTTGGGGATTGATGAAGCTGAAGGTTGGCTTACCCTTCTTGTCCGGCTCGCCCTCCTTCTTCTCGGCCGCTACGTGATCAGAAGGCAGCAGGAACTTTATTTTCTTTGATTTCTGCAGGATATCCTGGGCCGTTTCCAGCTTGTCCTTCTCCACCAGCGAGGAGCCCACCTCCTTGCCCTGGGCCAGCAGGAAGGTGTAGGCCATGGCCCCGCCGATCAGGATGGCGTCGGCCTTGGGGATCAGGTTTTCTATCACTGCGATCTTGTCCGAGACCTTGGCCCCGCCCAAAATGGCCACGAAGGGATGTTCCGGCCTTTCCAGCACGGCCGAAAGATAGTCTATCTCCTTTTCCATCAGGAACCCGGCGGCATTTTGCTTGAAGAACTTGGTAACGCCCTCGGTGGAGGCGTGGGCCCGGTGGGCCGTCCCAAAGGCATCGTTGACGTAGATATCTCCCAGCTCCGCCAGCTGCTTGGCAAAAACTGGATCATTCTTCTCCTCTTCAGCGTGGAAGCGCAGGTTCTCCAGCAAAAGGACCTGGCCCTCATTTAGCTCCTGCGACAGCTTTAAAGTTTCAGCGCCGATGCAGTCCGAAGCGAATTGGACCGGCTGCTTGAGCAATTCAGAAAGTTTATCGGCTACGGGCTTTAGCGTGAACTGCATGTTCACTTGCCCATCGGGCCGGCCCAGATGGGACATCAGTACCACTTTGGCCCCGTGGTCTGATAGATAGTTGATAGTGGGCAGGGCGCCCAGGATGCGGGAATCGTCCTTGATGGCCCCGGTCTTCTTGTCCTGGGGAACGTTGAAGTCCACCCGCACTAGAACCCTTTTGCCCTTGAGATCAAGATCACGGATATTGAGTTTCTTCATCGTTTTTTCTCCCTGTGACAAAAATATTTTATGTTTGATCTTTTATTTTATGTTTTCAGAGAAACGGGTTATCCTCCCGCTCGGCTCCGATGGTGGTCCTGGGCCCGTGGCCCGGCCGGACCGAGGTGGCGTCGGGCAGTACCAGCAGTTTTTCCCTGATGGACCTGATTATATCCGTCTCGCTGCCGCCCGGCAGGTCGGTGCGCCCCACCGAGCCGGCGAAAAGTGTGTCACCGGACAACACCGTTCCCTCAAACAAAAGGCAGATGCCACCCGGAGTATGTCCGGGAGTATGCAGTATCTTGATCTCCAACTTCCCCAGCATTATAACATCGCCGTCGGTCAGCAGCCGGTCTGGCGGGGGCGAAACCAGGCTCATCCCGAACATCTCCGAACCGTTCAACAGGGAAGAGGTTAACATCTTGGAATCGTAGGTGTGGATGCAGAGCTTGGCCCCGGTCTCCTTCAGCAGGGCCTGGTTCCCGGCGATGTGGTCAATGTGCCCATGGGTATTGACGATGTACTTGACCGAAAGGCCGTGCTGTTTGAGGAGGTCCAAAATGGTCTGAACCTCCTTGGGGCTGAAGGCACCGGGGTCTATCACCGCCGCCTCCCTGGTCTCGGGGCAGGCCGCCAGGTAGCAGTTGGTATCCACCAGCCCCTTGGCCACAACTGTCTGATAGATGTCGGGCTTCATGATCTTAGCTCTATCACCCATAACTCAAACATCTGCCACAGAGGGCACAGAGTTATCATAATGAAAATCTTTTGACCCCATCAATAAGTTTGCTTTCTCCAAAATTGATCAATAAGGCCCGTTTAAGCCTGGTGCTCTTAAGATAGGATAAAACCTGAGCCGTGAAGACATCTTCCAATTTCCGCACGGATTTTATCTCAACCACAACCTCATTATTTACCACTAAATCAAGCCTTTGGCCCTTTATCGCCTTGTCTTTATAGAATACATTGACTTCTTTTTGCCGGTCAAAGGCAACGCCTCTTGATTGCAGCTCGTGACAAAGAGCTTCTTCATATATAGATTCCAGCAGGCCCGGTCCTAAAATACGATGGCTTTCAATCGCAGCCCCGATGATCGCTTCTGTTAATTTATCCGCCATCAATTCCCCAGCATTCTCTGTGTTCTCTGTGGCAATTTGTCAGTTTACAATCTGATCCCGGCGGCCAGCAGCGCCTTCCAGACGCAGGCGATGGTCATGTCGTCGCTGATGGATCCTTTGAGCACCGCCCTTTTAAAATCGGACAGTTTCCACATCTTGGACCTCATGTCGGCTTCGGAATCATCCCGCCGGGCCGGGACAAAGGACAGTTCTTGGGCCAGAAAAAGATGGAAACGGTTGACCACCGGATCGTTGGATTCGATGATGCCCAGCCGTTTCCATTTTTTAGCGATGATCCCGGACTCTTCCAGCAGCTCCCGTTTGGCGGCCCGCAGAACCGGTTCCCCGCGGTGCAGCCCACCGCATGGCACTTCCCACACCCGTTTGCCCCAAGAAGGACGGAACTGCTGCACCAGGCAGATAGCGTTGTCTTGAATGGCCACGATGCTGACGGCATCGCCCGCTTCCACCACCCCATAAAGGCCATTGGATCCGTCGGGTCGCCGCACTGTGTCTTCATGGACGGCGATCCAGGGGTTTTTGTAGACCAGGCGGCTTTTGGTTGTCACCCACATAACCATCAAATCCTAATCCCTAATCTCTAATTCCTAAATAATTTACAATCACCTAAATTCAAAACACAAAATAGTTTTGCGCATTGAAACTTTGAATTTGTTTAGAACTTAGTATTTAGGATTTAGTGTTTCAGTCCTTGGTTGCTTCCTTTTTCCCCTCGGCCTTCAGATCAAGGTTGAAACCCTTCCAGCTCGCCAGGTGGCTGCCCTTCATGTACAGGTTTATCACCAGATATTTGTCGTTCAGATTGTCAAAATAGAGATGGGCTATCTTTTGCGCATAGCTGACTGCTTCCTGCAAAGTGTTGTTCAGCTCGGCCTGGGGGTAAGTGAACTTCCCGGCGCCCAGGTAACTGGCCTTTTCCTTCTCCTGGAGATCGATATATGCGTTGATGACCAGGCTGTCCGGCCAGGCGAAGCACTGCAGGGAATTACACACCAGCCTGGCGCTGATCCCCTGGGCCCGGCTGTTGTAGGCGGTCAGCTTCAACGCGATGTAATCGGCCTTGGTGAACGAGGCCTGCTGGCCGGATTCCTCGGGCAGGTATTTGTATATTCCGCCGGAGACCGGCTCTTCCTGGGGCGCTTCGGCCTTGACCGGGGGCTTGGCTTCCTTTTTGGCGGCCAGGGCCGGACCAGACAGCAGGGAAACGGCCAGCAGTGCTGAAATGGTTTTTTTGAACATTTTGTCCTCCTGATTGATTTGCTGTACCCTCCTAATTAGCGTTTCCATTCGCCACGGAAGAACTGAATTAGGGAAAGTAAAACTTGAAAATATGGATTTTAGGTTATTCGGTGTTTCGATAATTCCGGGATTCTGTGGCAAGGGTTTTTGCTTCACTCTATCTCCCCCAGCAGTTTCTTCAGCAGCCCGGCGTCGTGCTTGATCCTCTCCGCCGCCCGGTCGCCGATCTTTTCCCGCAGTGCCATGATCTGGGGCGGGTATTTCTTGAGGTTGACGTTCGCCCGGCCCACCATCTCCTCGTCGAAGATCAGCCGGCTGACCGTCTCGTAGATGGATTGGACCTCGGCCCGCTTCTTATCCCCCAGTTTTTTCAGCTCCCGCTGGGCGATCTCCTTCTGGAATTTGTCGCGGGCCAGCGATTCCTTCTTGCGCCATTCCACCTCGTCGGGAACGTACTTGGAGGCCAGCGGCGTCACTATCAGCCTTTTGACGGTCTGCATCTCCTCGTCCACCGCGGCCTGCTGTTCCAGGATGGTCTCCTCGGCCCCATAAACCGCTTCGGCCTGCTCCTGTTCGTAGTTCCGGTGGTGGGCGATGTGCATCTGGGCTTCCTGAAGGTCGCTGATCACCTGATCTATGGACTGGATCTCCAGCAGCTGGCCGGACTTGAGCTCGTGCAGCCAGAACTGCACCGTCTGGATGGAGGAGTTCTTGACCGCTTCCAGGTATATCTGGACGTGGAGCGGGTTCTTGCTCAATATTCCCATCACTTCCTCGTCGCTGGGGATTTCACACTTGGCCTGGCCTTTGTAAACGCTGGAGGTGATCTCGAAACCCTGCCCCAGGCAGACGTAATCCTTGGTATCGTTGAAGAACAGGCGGCCGATGAAATACTTCACCTCGTTTCCCGGCTGGAAACGCAGCAGCACGTGGCTGCCTTCGCACAAGCCCTGTTCCCCCTCCTTTAGCTTGAGGACCCCGGCCAGGTCGAACAGCCGGGGATTGCCCTGTTCGTCGGAAAGCTTGGGAAGCCGCCGGGAGTATTCCTGCTGCTGTTCCAGCGGAAGGTCCTCCAGGTCGGCGGCCGGGCGCACCAGCATGGCCCGCTTGTTGACGTCGCCGTATTCCTGCTTCAGTCCCTCCATCTCCTCGGAATGCTGGGCGATGGTGATGGTGTCCGAAAGCTGCTGCTCCAGCTGCTCCAGGGTGCGCTCCAGGTCCGCTTTTTCGGCTTCGATGGATTTGACCGCTTCCTCCACCATCTCCATGGCCTCGCTGCGGGCCCGGGTCACCAGTTGTTCCTTCTCGTTGTCGGATATGGTCTGCGACCGGAACTGGTTGGCCATGGCGGCGAACTGCACCGATTTGCCCTTTTCGTTGTCGTACAGGGTCTTTAACCTGGTGATGGCGGCCATGTGCTCCCGCCGCTCCGTTTCCAGCTGTTTCAGCCGGTCGGCATAGACCTGGTTGGCCACGGTGATGGCCCGCTGCTTGTCCCCGGAAAATGCATTGGGGGCGTAATAGACCAGGATGTCGGTCTTGTACTGCCCCGTCACCTCGATCTTCTCGCCGAAGGACTGCTTTAGAACCTCGGAGATGTCCACCATCATGGCCTCCTTGGCACTCATCATCATCTGGGGACTGCCACCGAACATCCGGAACACGGTCTTCTGTTTGTCCCGGATATCTTCGATGGTCATGATGGTGGACGGTTCCATTACCCGGCCGTCGGGCATGATCACCAGGATCTGCTTGCCGGAGGGCTCGATCACCTTGCCGTCGGGCATCAGCACCATGATCTTTTTTGGGGGAGTATTTTTGTTTTCGGGAGGCATGTTTTGAAAGGATTAATTGTTTTTGCCACAAAGCGATGCACTGAGTTTACCGAAGTGACACTAAGACACCAAAGGGGCTAAAATTGGGGGAAATGCAGGATATCAATTTACCATAAATATATTTTGGGGTCAATAGCAAAATAAAAATAAAGGGGAACGCCGTATTGGCATACCCCTTTATATCTTTTGATAACAAATTTTAAACGACTACTGCCCATCAGTTCAGCGGCCTAAGAGTAACATTTAAACTGGTACAATTAACGGGGGCATGTCACCATTTATCCCAGAAAAAACCCCGGTCTTTTTTAAAGACCGGGGTTCTGTTCATTGTCTATAACGTCAGTTTGCTTCACTTCGGCAGCCATTCAAGGTGCTGGGGCTTCGACCTTGCTCAGCCTATCAGCTCAGTGCAGGGTTTTGCCCGGCATGAAGGTATCTCGCAAAGACGTTTCCGGGGTTTTGGGCAGGTTACCGGGCGATTCTTCCAACTACGCTCTGCCTAAGCCCAAGGCTTCCTCCTACGCTTGCGCTGCGGCGGACAGGTTGGCAGACAAGCAAAGCTACGTCGGACGCGCCAATCGCCCCTACAGATCAGATGTATAATACCCTCTGTGCCTCTGCGTCACTTCGGCTGGCTCAGTGCAACGCTCTGTGGCAAAACGTGGTGTTACTTCTTCTCCTCTTTCTCCTTCTGGGCCTCGGCTATGATCTTCTGGGTGGTCTCGTATGGCACCTCCTCGTAATGCGAGAACTCCATCTCAAAGCTGCCCCGGCCCTGGGTCATTGACCGCAGCGAGGTGGAATACTTGTACATCTCGCCCTGGGGCACGGTGGCCTTCACCACCTGCATTCCCTTGGCCGAGTCCATCCCCTGGATCCGGCCCCGCCGGGAGTTGAGGTCGCCCATCACCTGGCCGGCGAACTCCTCGGGGGCGGTCACCTCCAGCTTCATCACCGGCTCCAACAGCACCGGGCTGGCGTCCAGCACGCCCTGCTTCAGGGCGTGGACCGCCGCGATCTCGAAACTGGTGCCGGCCGAATCCACCGGATGATAGGAGCCGAAGTGCAGGGTGGCCTTGACGTCCACGATGTGGTAGCCCGCCACCGCCCCTTCGTTCATGGCCGCCCGCACCCCCTTCTCCACCGAGGGGATGAAGTTGTTGGGGATCACCCCGCCCACGATGGCGTCCTCGAACTCGAAACCAGTGCCCCGGGGAAGCGGCTCCAGCCGCAGCACCACGTGGCCATACTGGCCGTGGCCGCCGGTCTGCTTCTTATGCTTGTATTCGGAATGCTCCACCTTCTTGGTGATGGTCTCGCGGTAGGGGATGCGTGGCTTGAGCAGGTTGACCTCCACGTTGTATTTGCGCTTCAGCCGGCCCACCATCAGGTCCAGGTGCAGTTCGCCCAAGCCGTTGATCAGGGTCTGCCTGATCTCGGGCACGAAACCGTAGGTGAAGGTGGGGTCCTCATCCCGGATCTTGGACAGGCCGGTGGTCAGCTTGCCTTCGTCGTCCTTGGACTTGGGCTCCACCGCGATGGAGATGGAGGCCTTGGGCAGGACGATGGCCGGCAGGATCACGGGGTGGGCCTTCTGGCCTATGGTGTCGCCGGTGCCCGAGTCCTTGAGCTTGACCGCTATCCCGATGTCGCCGGTGCCTATCTTGGGAGCGTCGGCCCGCTCCTTGCCCAGGGGGAAGAACAGCTGGCCGAACTTCTCAGCCTTGCCCCGGGAGCAGTTGTAAAGCTCGGTGCCGGTCTCCACCGAGCCGGAATAAACCCGGAAGAAGTTCAGGTTGCCGGCGTGGGGCTCGATGGAGGTCTTAAAGATGAAAGCCAGGGGCTGCCCGGCCGGGTCGCATTTGATCTCCACCTGCTCCTCGGTGCCGGCCTTGACCGCGCTGACCGTTTTAATGTCGGCGGCCGAGGGGAACAAGGCGGTCACTATTGAGGCAAAGGCCTTGACGCCGGTCTCGAAATAGCCGTCCCCGGCGAACACCGGCACGATCTTCTGGCTGGCGATCCCGGTTCTCAGTCCGTTGGCGATCTCTGCCTCGGTCAGGGCCTCGCCGCCCAGATATTTTTCCATCAGGGCATCGTCGGTCTCGGCCGCGGCCTCCACCATCCGTTCCCGGTATTTCTTAGCCTTGTCGGCCAGCTCGGCCGGGATCTCGCTTTCGGTGGATTTGCCGTTCTCCTCGGCATAAGCCTTCATCCGGGTCAGGTCGATGATACCTTTTAGGTTCAGCTGGTCTCCCCAGGGCAGGGTCATGGCGGTCAAGTGGTTTCCGAACACGTCCTGGGCCTGTTCCAGCGTCCGGTAGAAATCGGAATGCTCCTTCTTGACCCGGGTTATGAACAAGGCCCGGGGCAGGTTCAGCTCGTCGGCGTATTTCCAGGTCTTGTCGGTGCCCACCTCGATGCCCGAGACCGCCTGGGCCACGATCACCGCACAGTCGGCCACCTTCAGCCCGGCCTTGACCTCCCCGGCGAAGTCGGCATAGCCCGGAGTGTCTATGATGTTGATCTTATGGTCCCCGAACTCGCAGGCCGCCAGGCTGGAGGATATGGATATCTTGCGGGCCACCTCGTCGGGATCGAAATCGAACAGGGTATTGCCGTCGTCCACCCGGCCCAGTCGCTCGTTGGGGCGGGACAGATGCATCAGGGCCTCGGCCAAAGTTGTTTTTCCGCAGCCGCCATGACCGGCCAGCACTAAGTTGTGGATCTTTTCGGCAGTATAGGTTTTCAAAAAAGTTCCTCCCCTCAGTAAAATATGTGAAATATTTATTTTGGCTAAAGAAAATGATTATAACAAGCTTAAACCTTAAAAGTCAATATCAAACACAAACACAAATAGGAAGTAACTAAATAAGTGGGAAATAGGAACTTTATCCGTTAGCTACACTTCCCATTTCCTATTTCCTATTTACCATTAGTTTGTAGCCTACCTCCCAATTCCTATTTGAATACTTCCCATTTATTGTACTTCCCATTTAGTGCAAGTGTTTCCGGGCGGTTTCCACGTTTTTGCCAAGTATGTTCCTTATCTCCCTGGCTTCTTTGATCGCCTCGTCAATATCTTTGCCGGCAAGCAAGCCGCTGTCTTTGATCATCGACAACCAGTTATAAGATTCCCGGGCCTCTTTAAAACAGATGCTTAGTTTGAAGGCGAAATCAGGCTTGGTGTAGGCTCCTCTTGCCTCTTCGTAGTTGCTGGAGATCGACATGGCAGCACGTACTAATTGCTTACCCAGCTCATACCCGGCAATATTTTTGGGCAACGTTCCCACTAATTTAATTACCTTAAGGGCAAACTTGTAAAACCGGTCCCCCAATTCCTGATTGCCATTATTTCTTGTTTCCTCGATCCTCATGTGTATTATTCCCTATTTCCCATTTAGGGCACTTCCCATTCGGTTACTTCCCATTTCCCATTTGAATATTTCCTATTTATTCTGCTCCTGTTGCTGTCCCTGGTCCTTCAGCGCCGAATGACGGTTAAATATCCTCATGGAGTCGTTGAAAATGGTCCAGGCGAAAAGCATTACGATGAACCCGAACCCGATCTGCTGGATCACCATCTGGACCTTGTTGGACAACGGTTTTTTGCGCAGGCCCTCCAGCAGGCAGAAGAAGATCACCCCGCCGTCCATGATGGGAAGCGGCAGCAGGTTTATCACCATCAGGCTGATGGACAACACTGCCATCAGGAACAGCAGATCGGAAAACCCTTTCTTGGCGGTCTGGCCTGCCATTTGGCCGATCATCATCACTCCGCCCAGCTGTTTGGCGTTCCGGGGTTTGGTGGCGATGTTGGCCAGCAGGGTGTAGGTGCGCCCCACCAGGCTGGATGTGTTCAAAAAGGCGGCCGCCAATGCTTCACCCGGGCCCAGTTTGATCTTGTAGCTGCCGAATTCGGTGGGCGCGACGCCGATCACCCCCACCTTTCCGTATCCCTGGAGCTCCTGCTCGATGGGGACTGTCTTCAGTTCCAAAGTATCACCCTGACGCAGTACTTTTAAGCTAACTTCCTTATCGGCATTCTTGTAGATAGTGAGCCGCATCTCATCCCAGCTGTCGACCGGCGTCCCGTTAACTGACAGGATCAGGTCGCCTTTGGTAAGCCCCGCCTGATAGGCCGGCATTCCCAGTGTCACTTCGCCCAACTGCGGCTGGATGCTGGGCTCCAGCCCCTTATACCAGGGATTATCTGTCGAGTGCCTAGCCGCGTGGGCGCTGGCCATACCCTCCCTGGTCACCGTGACCACCAGGCTCTCGGCGGGGTTGGTTCTTGCCAGGCTGTCGGAGACCACCTGCATCTGGTGCCAGGAGCTTATAGCCCGGCCATTGACAGAAGAAATGACATCGCCCGGCCGGATCCCCATTTGCTGGGCAGCCGTGCCATCCTGGACCTTGGAGACCACCGGGGCAAAGTCCGGCACCCGGATCCCGGCGAAGCCGATAAGCACGAACAGCAGAAAGGCGAATACCAGATTCACCGCCGGGCCCATGAAAGCCATAAAGACCCTGCCCCACCAGGGCGCGGCCATGTAGTCGCCGGACTGCACCTGATAGTTGTCCTCAAAGGCGTCCTCACCGGCCAGCTTAACGTAGCCGCCCAGCGGCAGGGCGGAAAGCAGATATTCAGTGTCGCCCTTTTTAAAACCTACAAGCTTGGGACCGAACCCCAGCGAAAATTTCAGGACCTTGATCCCTACCCTCCGGGCCGCCCAATAGTGGCCCAGCTCGTGAACGAAGACCAGAACGCCCAGTACAAAAAGCGTTGCCAGAATGGTGATGATCATTTATGTCTCCAGTTTAGTAGATTATTCCGGTCAAACCCAGAACGCCCATTAAATTTGCGGATTTTTCCTCATCTCCCAACTTCAGATAATCCAAACCGAAAGAGATGCCCAAGTGGGGCTTGGGCTGCAGCAGCACACCGGCTCCGATCCTGATGGCGTTGTCACTGTAAAAATCAGATGTCAGTATGTCGAATTCAAAAGAACCAAATGGCAGCACCTTGCTGTTTTTCTTTCCATGATAATAAGCCAGGCGCGGGCCGATTATATTCAACGAAGTACCGGAAGTGCCGTCATAAAAGGGATATTCTTCTTGGTAATCGGTTTCCCGCTTTGACGAGATCGACAGCACGCCCATGGTTGCCCCAATTGCAAAACCGTTGTTGACCATGAAATTTGCATTAAGTAAAACTGCGGAGAGGTACGTTTTATAAGTCACTTCATATTCTATGGTAGCACCGGTATACCAATCATAGTCCCTTTCGGTCACTACGGTTTTATTGTAAAAATAAAGGCCATTACAGGAAAAAAGACAGACACCGTTCAGACTGTTATCGCTGCTTGGGATACTGGCAAGCGCGGCAGACAACGCCTTGGGGGACGGGGTTTCGGGAACATCGGGAGCTATGGCGGCAGGGGTTTGCAGGCTGTCGCCCGGGCCGGGAGCAGACTCTGTCTGAGCGTGGACAATAGCGAAGGAAAACAGCAGTATCAGTGAGCACAACGCGATGATGATTCTCATTTCCCACTCCTTTTTGAGCTTTGTTTTGTGTCTTATTTGCACATTCGACAGGGCTTCGGCCTGTATAGCTGCCCGCTCAGTGCAAGCTTTATGTGGTTAAATAAAATCATGGTATCGTCACTTCCAACTGCATTCCCGCCTCGGTCTTCCGGGTAGTCTCGTTGTCGTACTCCCTGATCTCCCTGGCCGCCTTCAGGTCCAGCTTGGCCCATTTCCCAAAACCATACCTTAAGACCACTGCATCGCGGCGGCCCCGGCCCCAGTAGCCGTGGAACGAGGCGTCGTTCAAAAGCTCCGGCTCTGCGGCGTAAAGCCTGGCATCGTAGCCCTGGGTGTTGAACAAAACGCTTTGGCCCAGCAGGGAGATGTTTCGGCCGGCTTTGTATTTAAGCCCCAGGTCAAAACACTCGCCATGCTCCCCGGCTTGCAGGAGAGGGATCCGGTAACCCGCCTGCTGGTAGTGGCCGTATAAGGTATGCCGGCAGCTGATGTCCCAGGACAGCGACAGCTTGTATGAGGTCTTGACCGCCAGGGCTTCCATGTCTTGGCCGTCAGTGCCGGAATGGATCTCGTATTTGCCCTTTTGCCGCCAGCGCCAGGAAAGCTTCAAGTCTTTTATTATATCATTTTCGGCGGCAAATTCCAACAGGTACCCCCCTTGTCCTTTGGCAACTTCCGCCCCGGCCGAAAGGGGGTGAAACAGGTAGCCCAGCCCGCTGAGCTTGTTCTTTAATGGTACTTTGACGGTGGAGCTGATCACGGCCCCCTGCTCGTCCCGTCCGCCGAAGTATTCCATGGAGCCGAAACGCGGAGAGCTGTATCCCTCGCCATAGCGGTAGTAGGCGACATAGGATTCGGCCGGGCCGCTGAGGAAACCCAGGGCGGCATTGGCGGCTGTCTGCCCCGCACCGGAACCGGCCATTTCCGCCGCCAGCCATAAACCGGGAAGCATCAGTCTGACATCAACCCCAGCGTTGCCCCGGTGATAAAGGCTGTCATTAAGGTTTGGAGAAAATACCGTCTGGCAGGCAGTGGCCCCGGCCTCAAAAGACTGGCCGCCTTGCCAGCCCAACCTGGCCGCCGCTATTCTTTCGCTGGCTTTGTTCTTATTGGCATATTCGGAAGAATCGCGGTGATAGCCGTCGGTGTAAATGTCGGCAATTTGACCAAAGGAGTCAAGTTTGGCGTCAATTTTTTTATAAGAAACGAGCGTCAAAAGAGTGAGATCATACGGCAGGGCAGCCTGAGCGGCCAGACCCCGTAAAAAAGCCGCTTCGCCGCCGCTGTGATAAGGTTTGATATAAATGGCCGGTTTAAGGCTGGCATCGGTCCACCCGGCCGAAACAATCGATCTCCCGCCGCCGCCCAGGATCAGCCCCTGGCCTATCCGGGAACTGAAATCTCCCGCCAGCCAGGAATAACGGCCTTGGGAAGAGTGGTAATACAGACTGGCCGAGTAAAAATCCTTTAAACTCCCTTCCCCGGAATCTTTTTGGGCCTGGACAAACAGTTCGTAACGCGGAAAAACATTTATTGCGGCTTTTTCCCGAAGATCCCATGGTGAATACGGGCTTTGGTCAGGCAAGGTGTCCTCAAGCACGACCCATTTCCTTTTGGCCTTTAATGTGATCTTGGTCCGGGGCTGGACGGCAGCAATAGATCCGTCTATGCAAATGTACGGCAGGATGGCTTCGAAAGCACTTTGATCTATCACCGAATCCCGCACCAGCAGTTCCGGTTGATTGAGATTGGGATTCTGTTTAAGATAATCGCTGATCCTCAAGGCCTGGTAGGCCGTGATCCCCGGCAACTGCAGCAGCTGGTCCAGACCGGCATGGTTCAGGTTGACCGGATGGGCGCTGAGATACGAGAGATCATCCGCATATTCCTGGACCAAAGCCTCGTCCTCTGTTTCCGGCAGCTCCTGGGCAAAGAGGACGGCGGAAGGCAGCAGCAGCAAAAATATCAGGAGAAGGCGCTTGAGCATGTTTACCATCTAGTGTTTGGCGTTCGCTGTTTGATGTTTGACGTTTATTTGCCCTGAGTAGAAAGATTGCCTACAGCTCACGATTCACAATTCACGTTTCACTTATTACAATTACAAAACATCCTGAAGTTACTCCACAGTAATAAGATCCCTGATCTTCTCGAACGTCTTCCGTCCTATGCCCTTGACGTTCATGATATCCTCCGCCTGTTTGAATGGCCCGTGAGCAACCCGGTATTCGATGATGTCGGAGGCCGTGCCGGGGCCGATCCCGGGCAGGGCTTCCAGCGCTGCTTGATCCGCCGTATTCAGATTGACCTTGGCCGCCGGTTCAAAGGGCTTGAATTTCAGGTTGACGAAAGGCGCAATGTTTTCCAGGGTACGGCGGGAGATGCCTTTGATGTTCCCCAGATCATCCAAAAAGACAAACGCCCCGGCGCTGTCACGGTAGGCTGCGATCTGTTCCGCAGTCCTGGAGCCGATCCCCGGCAGGATCTCCAGTTCTTTGGCCGGTGCGGTATTGAGGTCCAGCCTGACGGCTATGGGTTTTGAAACGGAATCAGAAACTACCCTCTGGACCTCTTCCGGCCAGGCGGTTTGTCTTAAAACACAGCTGACCGTCAGACAATGCCCCAGGCCCAGGGAACTGTGGGTCTTTGCGGCGTAATCCAGCCTAACTTTTTTCAAAAACAACCCCAGTCCAAAGCTGAAGGACGACGGCTGGCTGGAGAATCCAGCCCTTAGAGCCAGATGCCTGTTGTGCCGGTATTCCTGGCCGAACCGTATTTGTGAATTGTAGCCCCGCTGGCTCTGCACCTGAAAAGCGTAGGTCAGCTGGTTCAAAAGGGTGTAAGAAATTCCCCAGTCCAGCCATTGGGCTATTTCCTGGCTGGTGCTGCCGATGGTGGGCCGGTTGATGTTCTTGGCCACCGCTGCCATGGTCAGGTTCTCCAGGGGAGAACCGATGACGCCCAGGTCCAGTCCCAAGGCGCTGGCCGAGCCGTAGCGCTGAATGGACAGATTGCAGCCAGAGATCCCCAGCCCGAATCCGGCCTGCTTAAAAGGCCTGAATGAAACCGCTGTTTTGATGGTGTTCTCCCGGTACAGGGCGCTGCCCATGGTTGCGAACCCGGCGGCCAGTCCCAGCTTTTCTTTTTGATACCCGGCCTGGGCCGAGGCGGCCGTCAGATCGGTCATCCCGAACGGTATGGAGGTTCCGCTGCCGGCGGTCTGAACCGGGGCAAAGCACGGCAGGGCCGGGTTCTCCATTCCGGCCGAAAGATAATCGCTTAAGGCCACACCGGCCCCGCCCATTCCCATATTACGGGCATCGGTGGCGGTCTCCTCAAAGGCGGCAAAACAGTTAGAGGAGATCATCAGCGCCAAAAGACAGGGTAATGTTCTTTTCATACTGCCATCGGTTTTATGATTGGACACAGCTGCTGTTTTGATTATGGATAACTTTTTATTATACGAAATATAAAAGCCCCGGGTCAAGCAAATTAAGCATTATCCGGCAAAATACTTGGGAATGCTTATCCAATTAGCTTAGGAAACTGGTTGAACAGCCGGTTGCAACACCGTTATGTCGCGTTAAAACTATCAGTGAGCATCGCAGTTGACGGCGGTTAAAAGCTTGTCTGCGCCTGTTTGAGGGCTTGGCAGAAGCCCGAGTTCAGACAAGCCCGCCGGCAGCGAGAAGCGCAACGCGGGCCTGCTGTAGCTTTAGCGTAAGCATGGCCCGGAAAGTTTTTAGCGACGAGCTTTTTTCTTTTTGTGACCCACGAGAAAGATAAGATGCGGAAATCCCGCATAGCGGGAGTTCTTTTTCTTAGTTGGCGGCACAAAAAAGAAAAAGAACATAACCGTCTGTAATCTGCGTTTTTGCAAAGCCACTATTTTCTTTCTACTTTTCCTAAGCATGATAGATAGTAATTAATTGGGAAACAAAAAACCGCCCCAAGCCTTTCGGCGGTGGAACGGTTAACATATGAATCCGGTGAATGGAATTATGAGAGGGATTAGGCTGTCCCTAATTGCGATTGGCGCAGATCTCCTCTTCTTTCTCCAATTCCCCGGAGCGTTTCAGCTCGGCCCGGGTCATAAAACCCACCGCGATCAGGATCAAGGCCAGCGAGATCCAGTCCTCCGGCTTGGGATACTTCCCATGGAAGAACACTGCGAACAGAAGGGTGGCCGCAGTGCCGGCCATCAGCGAGGTCAGCCGGTTGGACAGCCCGGCGAAGGTGGCGGTGCGGCCCTTGAACATGAAGATGAACACCGAGAAGAAGGCCACGATACCATACGCGGTCCCGGTCAGCACCTCGCCGGCCACATAGGGCGAGTGGGACCAGTAGTTATGCTGCAAGCCGGACAGCAGTTTGGACCCGGCCGCGGGCAGAGACATCACCGCCAGCAAAGCTATGAGGATGGTGGCCGAGGCCGCCACCTGCTCCACCCCAAAGAAAGCCTTATTGTTCTGCCGGCAGCCCCGGCCCCGGGTGTTCTTGTAATAGTTCATGATGTAGATCCGGATGAAGTACGCCAGCAAATAGCCGCCCAGCACCAGCATGGCCGGGAGGTTGTGAAACAGGTCCGCCCCGCCGGCATCCTTGACGAAGAACAGCTGGACGCAGACCGCGCCGATGGCAAAGACCACCGCCGCCTCTTCCTCCCAGAACACCCTTTTGCGGAGTATCCCCTGCTTGATCTGAATGGCGTCTATCAGCCGGGAAAGGATGATGATCGAACCCCGCATGATCAGCATGGCAACCATTACCGAGCGCAGCAGTGTGTACATCAGGGTGGTGGTGGGGATGACCACCGCGGTGCAGACGCCCGAGGGGATAATGTACAGGTATTCCGCCGGAAAACGCAGCCTGCCCCAGGTGATATAGTGCTCTGACTCCATCCGGGTCCAGCGGCCGAAAAGCACCACCAGCAGGCAGATCAGGCTGCCGCCTACGGTGCTGAAGATCAAGAGTTCCAGCTGGTCCACCCCTGGCAGGCCGTGCTGGGCCGGGCCGGTCAGGTACTTGGTGGCCACGGTATAGATCACGTAGAACAGGAAATAGCCGCCGCAGAGCTCCAGCAGCCGCCCGGTGCTGCCTTCTTTTGACTTGAACACTCTTGAATCTTTCAGTTGTATAGTTAAGTCAGACGTGCAATGAATTGAAGACCTTTGCGGTCTTTGCGGTTCAGATGCTGGTTCCTTGGCTTAGAACTCCCCCAACCGGGCGAACACATCGTCCAGGGCCGGGCCCAGCTTGGCCGGGTCGTCGGTCTTCTCCGGCATGTTGTCAAAGACCGCGTAGGATATTTTGCGGCCCTTGATCTCCAGCAGTCCCTGTTTGTTGCCTTTCGACAATTTCTCCCAATCGTTGATCTTGTAGTAGTACTCCATCTTGTCATCGGGCAGCGAATGGTAAAGGACGCTGTGCTCCTGGCCCTTCCGGGCCCGCTTTCTGTTCTTGCGCACCGATTCCTGGTAGGGGACGTTAATATAGACTATCCGGGCCTGCTCCAGTATCTCGTCCGACAGAAAGCTGAAGGCGTCGCGAAATCCGTTCTCCCCGCCCCGGGCGAACTCGATGACGGCAGTGTGGGTTTTAAGGAACTCCGGCTCCCCCTGCAGCCGCTTGGCAAAGGCGTGGTTGATCTTCTGGATGCAGACCTGCCAGGCGAACTCGTCCAGGAAATAGTAATCCGGCCGGGTGTGCAGCCGCGGCTTGCCGTGCTTTTCCAGGAAATCGTCCTCCTCGAACCATTCCCAGATGTAGAGGAAGTCGTCGAACTCGGCCAGCTCGGCTATTTTGAACCGCTTCAGCCGTTCAGACAAGGGGGTTTTCTTGAGATAGTCTATGACCTCGCTCTTGCCGGCCGCCGGGCGGGCGATCAGGATTATAACGGGGAAATGGGTGTTCATGACGTACCTTTTAAAGTCTTGCTACTGCCTTGAATTGTTTTCCTTTTCTGCCCAACTTGATAAATAACCCCAGCCACAAGCCCGATCAGCCCACCGAGATAACTGAAATTATGCATCGAACCTACTGCTATAAAGTTTTCTTTATCTACCAGATTGACAGGCAAATACCAATCAACCCCTGTCTTTGCGAGATAAAAGAAACCATATGCGAGTCCGACTAGTCCAGTAAGAAAAGTTACTGCCAGAGTCACAAGTATCGCCCTGCTAACTTCTTTCAGCATAGTTTGATGGTCTTTGTGAATCAGACCTGTCAAGCCAAGGCCAAGACCGATAATTATGCCTGTCCACCAGGTTGCAGACCATCCGACAATAGTTGTACCAATTCTGTATGGTAGGGCAAGTGCAATGTGAAATTGGATGAATTTAAATTTTGTAAAGTACTCTTGGCTTATTGTATATGATAATTGGTCATGAAGAATGCCATAGATCCCAGCAATAACAGGCGTTATGATAATTGTTAGGACTAATATGCCAAATTTTTTCAATTTTTTCATTTTTCTTATTATACTCCTTATATTTTACAATACCCTACCGGGACTTTATCCACAGTTTTATGAAACATATAAATGATACTGCTATTTATCGATAAAAGTCAATTAAAATCCAACAAAAAGCCCCATTCCATATTTTGGAACGGAGCTTTTTGCAATGAAGAAAAATCAAAACGGGAAAACCCCGGCAGCAATGCAGGATCTACTGCCGACAACAAACCTTGAAGACGCCCTAAAATTGGCCGTTTCAGGACGTCATAGCCTTGAGCTGTAAGCTGGTATCTGGTCTATGTTCTATAGTACCTGTGTCCCCTAACAACTAATCCCTATTCCCTAGCAACTAAGGATCAGTCCATCAATCTCCGCATGTAGGTCGGGATCTCCAGGTCGTCCTGCTTGACCACGCCCACCTGGCCCTTGGTGACCACGGTCTGGGTCTGTTCCTTGCGCTGGAAGCTGGACTTGGGGGCGTTGTCCTTGCGGAAGATCTGGTTGAAGTCTATCCGGTTGTCGCCGGGGATGTCCTTCTCCAGTTTGGTAACGGGACTGCCCAGCCCGGTGGCGATCACGGTCACCGTGATGCTGCCGTTGGAGGTCTCGTCGATCACCGTGCCGAAGATCAGGTTGGCGCCCTCGCCGGCGGCCTGGCGGATCTCGGTGGCCGCCTCATGCACTTCGTGCATGGTCAGGTCGTCGCCGCAGGAGATGTTCAGCAGCACCGCCTTGGCCCCGCTGATGGAGACGCCCTCCAGCAGGGTGTTGGCGATGGCCTCCTGGGCCGCCAGGATGGCCCGGTTCTCGCCCTGGGCCACGCCCACACCCATCAGGGCATCGCCCCGCTCCATCATCACCGAGCGGACGTCGGCGAAATCCACGTTGACCAGGCCGGGAACGGTGATCAGGTCGGAGATGCCCCGCACCGCCTTCAGCAGGATGTCATCTATGATCTTGAAGGACTCGGTCAGCTTGGCCTGCTTGCCCACCACCGTCAGCACTCTTTGATTGGGGATGACTATCAGGGTGTCAACGTTCTCCTTTAGCTCGCGGATCCCTTCCTCGGCCTGCAACAGGCGCTGCCGGCCTTCCCACTCGAAGGGCTTGGTGACCACGCCTACGGTCAGGACCTGATTCTCCCGGGCCAGCTGGGCCACCATCGGCGCGGCCCCGGTGCCGGTGCCTCCGCCCATCCCGGCGGCCACGAACAGCATGTCGGTGCCCTTCAAGATCTCGGTGATCCTTTCCTTGTCCTCCTCAAAGGCCCGGCGCCCGATCTCGGGATTCCCGCCCGAACCCAGTCCCCTGGTCAGCTTGGTGCCGATCTGCACGGTCTGCCCGGCCTGGGATTTTTTCAGGACCTGCATGTCGGTATTGACCGCCACGAAGTCCACACCCTTCAGGCCCGCCTCGGCCATCCGGTTGATGGCATTGCCCCCGGCCCCACCCACGCCCACCACCTTGATGAAGCATTCGCCGGTACTTACTTCTTCTTCGAATTCCAACATGACCCGTCCTCCCTTTTTTGGTTTTTCTTCATTGTTTGTTATTTCCTGGGCCGGCTCGGCCAAAGCCAGCGCTATTTGCCGGTCTAAAAACTTTTTTTCGTCGTCCATGGGATTTTCCCCCGTATATTTTATTTGATTTGAATATTTCCAGCCCTACCCGTTGAACAGGTCGGAGAACCAGCCCTTCATCTTGCCCATCAGCGACTCGAACAGCTGGGATTCGTCTATTCCCGGCCCGTCCTTCCTGAAGCGCTTCTCGTAGCCGTAGAGCACCAGCCCCACCGCCGTGGCGTATTTGGGATCGCGCACCAGGTCGGTGATCCCGCCCAAACCCTTGGGCTCGCCCACCCGCACCGGCTGGTTGAACACCTGCTCGGCCAGCACCGTGGCCCCGGCCATCTTGGCGCTGCCGCCGGTCAGCACTATCCCGGCTCCGATGGTCTCGCCGGCCTCGGCCCGCTTGATCTCCCGGTGGGCCAGGCTGAAGATCTCCTCCATCCGGGGCTCGATGATCTGGGCCAGCACCTGGCGGGAGATGGTCCGCTCTTCGCGCCCGGCCACCCCGGAAACGGCGATCATCTCGTCCTCCTTGACCTCGCTGATGGTGGCGCAGCCGTATTTCTGCTTTATCAGCTCGGCCTGCTCGTAGGGGGTCTTCAAGCCGATGGCGATGTCGTTGGTCAGGTTGTGCCCGCCCAGCCCTATCACCGCGGTATGGCAGATGGCGTCCTCGTAGAACAGCGCGATGTCGGTGGTTCCGCCGCCGATGTCCAGCAGGGCCACTCCCAGGGCCTTCTCGTCCGGGGTCAGCACCGCGTAGCTGGAGGCCAGGGGCTGCAGCACCAGGTCGTTGACCTTGAGCCCGGCCCGCTTGATGCTCTTGTAGATGTTCTCGGCCGAGGTAACCGCCCCGGTCACGATGTGGACCTCCGCCTCCAGCCGCACCCCGGACATCCCAATGGGATCCTTGATGCCCCGCTGGGTGTCCACTATGAAGCCCTGAGGGATGACGTGCAGCATCTCCCGGTCCATGGGGACGTAGACCGCCTGGGCCGCGTCGATCACCCGGTCCACGTCGGACTGGGTTATCTCCTGGCTGCCCCGGGCCACCGCGATCACCCCCCGGGAGTTGATGGAGCGGATGTGGTCCCCGGCGATGCCGGCGTAGACCGAATCCACCTTGATCCCGGCCATCTGTTCGGCGTCGGAGACCGCCTTCTCGATGGCCTTGGCGGTCTTCTCCAGGTTGACCACCACCCCCCGGCGCAGGCCTTCGCTGGAGTTGCAGGTTCCCACCCCCACTATCTTCAATTCGTCCCGGTCCACCTCGGCAATGATGCAGGCAATCTTGGTGGTTCCCAGGTCCAACCCCACTATGGTATTAGCCATATTATTTTCGGGCCTCCTTTATATTCATTCCCCAGTTCGCTGCTGGGTAGATTCGTATTGACTTAGTTACTGTTTTCGATTTCCTATTTCCCATTTTGCCATTTCTCTTACGGCTGCCCCGCCTGATTCTGGGCCACCTGGCCCGATATCACCGCCTGGTCCTTGAATCTCAGATCTATCTCCGCCGACTTAAGCCCGTTGTTGTTCTGGGTCTTTAGCACCTCTTCCAGCCGGGAATATTTGTCGGAAAAATTCCCGTTGCCGAAATGAACCAAAGTGCCGTCCGCCAGACGTAGTTTGATGTCCTCTTCATCGCTGGGATCCACCAGGCATTCCCGGTCCAGGCCCTCAGCCGCAGTTATCAGATTGATGGCCCGGTGCCGTCCGGGCTGGCTGGTGCCCAAGATCCTCAACCTGGGCAGGTTTCCGGAAAAACTGCCGGGAAACACCACGCCTTCCTCATCCATGGCCATCAGGCTGTCCGATTCCAGCACTGCCATTCCCTGCCGCTCCTCCACCTTCAGCCTGAGGACACCCCAGGGCCAGGCGGTGACCGATGCATTTTTGACGGCCGGATATTTTTGGGTAAGTTTTTTATTGATTTCTTTCCCGTCCACTCTCCAAAATGGCTTCCCCAGATTCTTTTGAACCAAGTCTGAGATATCCTGGGCTGAGACCAGCCTCTGGCCGTACACTTCGATGGAGGTGATCTTCAAAGCCCCCTTTTTGAGGATCCAGGACCAACCCGTTCTTAAGCCGAAGGACAGGGCGGCCAACACCAGCAATGCCCCCAAAAGCCGGAAGCGCTTTTTCCGCCCCTCCCGTTTCCTGACCCTTAAGGCCTGCCCCCTGTCGAAATAATCCTTCATTTAATTTCCCAGCATCTTAACCTCGGGGATCAGCCTGATGCCCAGTTTCTGGTAGGCCTGGCTTTGGATCTTTTTTATCAGGGCCAGCACTTCGGCCGCCCTGGCTCCCCCCTGGTTGACTATGAAATTGGCGTGTTTGACCGAGACCGCCGCCCCGCCCAGCTTCTGGCCCTTCATCCCGGCCACCGCGATCAGACGCTTGGCAGAATCGCCCGGCGGGTTCTTGAAGATGCATCCGGCCGAAGGCAGGCTGAGGGGCTGGCTGCGCTTGCGCTTGGAAAGGTAAAGCTTCATGGTCTTCTCGATGCTGCTCCTCCGGCCGGACTTCAGTTCCAGCTCGGCCCCGGTGATCACGAACCCTTTGGGATAGTGGGCCTGGCGGTAAGAGAAGTTTATCTGTTTGGGAGAAAGATTGAGCTTTTTGCCGCCGGGAGCCAGGCCCCATACTTTTTTCACCGAGTCGGCCATCTGCCCGCCGTAGGCCCCGGCATTCATCACCAAGGCCCCGCCCAGGGAGCCGGGGATCCCCACCGCCCACTCCAGGCCGGCCAGCCCTTCCTTGGCGCAGTAGTCCACCAGGGCCGGAAGGGAATATCCGCTGTCCACCGTCAGACGATTACTATCCCGGGAAAGTTTCTTAAAACCCTTGGTGATCTTGATGACCACACCCTTGAATCCCCCGTCCCCGGCCAGCAGATTGGAACCGTTGCCCAGGATGTAGTAATTAAGTTTTTGCCTTTTTATCCTGACCAGCAATTCCGCCAGGGACTGCTCGCCGTATGGGATGGCCAGCAATTCCGCCGGCCCGCCGATCCGGAAAGATGTGTGCCCGCTCAGCGGCTCGTTGAAAAGGAATTCCCCGGCCAGCCCCTGGGGCAGATCCAGTATCTTTGATGTCTTACCCATTTAAATATTCCTCCCCGGCCTTGTAAATATCGCCGGCTCCCAAGGTTATTATTATATCGCCGGGCCGGGCCGATGTTTTCAGCTCGGCGACCACTTGTGGCCTTTGCTCGATATACTGAACCTGGCGGTGCCCCAGTTCCCGGGCGGCGTCAGCCACCAGCTTCCCGGTGACACCCTCGATCGGCTTCTCCCGGGCCGGATAGATCCCGGTCACTATCAAAAGATCCGCCTGATAGAAGGCCGAGCCGAATTCCTTGTAAAAATCCCGGGTGCGGCTGTAGAGATGGGGCTGAAATACCGCGATCACCCGGCGGCCGAAGGCGTCCTTGGCGGCCTTGAGGGTGGCCTCGATCTCGGTGGGGTGGTGGCCGTAGTCGTCTATCACCAGAATGCCGTTCTTTTCACCCTTGATCTCAAACCTCCGGTAGACCCCGCTGAACTCGTAAAGGGCCTGGGCGATGACGCTGAACGGGATCTCCAGGTCCAGACCCACCGCCACCGCCGCCAGGGAGTTCTTGACGTTGTGCATCCCCGGCAGCTTGAGTTTTATCTGACCGAACTCGCTCCGCCCGTTGAAGGCGGTGAAGGATGTTTCCATGCCGTGGAATTTGACATCTTTGGCCTTGAGCTCGGCCTGGGGAGAGAATCCATAGGTGATGCAGCGCTTCTCCAGCCGGGGCAGTATGGCCTGGACCCCCTTCTCGTCCAGGCAGGCCACGATGGCCCCGTAGAACGGGACCTTGTTGGCAAATTCCACGAAGGCGTTCTTGATCTCGTCCAGATCCTTGTAACAGTCCAGATGCTCGGCCTCGATGGTGGTGATCACCGCCAGGGTGGGCGAGAGCTTTAAGAACGAGCGGTCGAACTCGTCAGCCTCGGCCACCAGATACTGGCCGGCCCCCAGCTTGGCATTGCTGCCGAAGGTCTTGACCTTGCCTCCGATCACCAGGGTGGGGTCCATCCCGGCCTTGGTCAGCACCTGCCCGATCATGGAGGTGGTGGTGGTCTTGCCGTGGGTGCCGGCCACCCCGATCCCGTATTTCATCCGCATCAGCTCGGCCAGCATCTCGGCCCGCCGGATCACCGGGATCTTGCGGTCCCGGGCGGCCCGGACCTCGGGGTTGTCGTCGTGGACTGCCGAGGAGGTGACCACCACCTCCACCTGGCCCAGGTTCTCGGGGCGGTGGCCTTCGGCGATCCTGGCCCCCATCTGCTGGAGATGCTCGGTGACATCTGATAGCTTCAGGTCCGAGCCGGAGACCTGGTAGCCCAGGTTCAGCAGCACCTCGGCGATGCCGCTCATCCCAATCCCGCCGATCCCCACAAAGTGAATTTTTTTGATTTTTCCGAACATTGTCTTTGTTGTGATAATTTATAGGATTTCTGGTCGCCAAAACATTAAGACACGAAAATTTGATTCTGACAGGATTACCATGATTTAAAAAAATGATATGCCTTATGTGCCTTCGGGGCTTGGTGGCAAAAGAGTTATGATATTTTAAATATTCTTCCGGCTATTTCCTGAGCCGCTTCCGGCCGGGCCAGGATCCCCGCGGCCTGCGCCATCTTGCCATAGTTTTCGGAATTGAAGAGTATTCCAATTATCTTTTGTGACAGCTCCCTGCCATTCAGGGCCGAGTCCAGGATCATCTCCGCCGCTCCGGCTTTTTCCAGGCTGCGGGCGTTGTACTCCTGATGATTGCTGGCGGCGTAGGGAAAGGGGATCAGTACCGAGGGCAGGCCGCAGGCCAGGGTTTCCGAGACCGCGGACCCGGACCGGCTGATGACCAGGTCGGCAGCCGCCATGGCCGAAGGCATCTTGTCTATGTAAGCCAGAACTTTGATCGGAGTTTTTGAGTTCTGGCATTTCTCCGTTACCAGGCCGAGATCTTTTTGGCCGGTTTGAAAGATGATCTGAATCTCTTTCAGGCGTCCTGCCTGGTCCAGATGAGCCAGGGAATCCAGCACCGCCAGGTTGATGCTGTGGGCTCCCTGGCTGCCCCCGAAGACCAGGATGGTCTTTTTGCCTGGTTCCAGGCCGAATTCCTTGATACCCTGCTCCTTTGATATTTTACCCACTTCCCGGCGGATGGGATTCCCGGTAAAGACTACTTTCGCCTTTTTATCCAAGTATTGAGAACATTCTGGAAACCCGCCGTATATTTCGGCAGCAAAACGGGACAGAAATCTCACGGCTTGGCTGGGCATCACATCCAGCGACAGCAGGCACGCCGGGATCCGGAGCATCCAGGCGGCCAGCACTGGGGGAGCCGAAACATATCCCCCGGTTCCCAGCACCGCATCCGGTCTTTCGGTGATCATGTAAAAGAGCGACTGCAGGGTGGCCGTAAAAAAGCTGAACGGAAAAACCATCTTCTGCCAGCCTGATTTCCCCAGGTATCCTCCGATGGATATGAATTTCAGGGAATAACCCGATCCCGGCAGCACCCTAGCCTCGATCCCTTTCCTGGTCCCTATGAATCCAGCCTTATTCTTCGGAGACAGCTTGGTGAATTCAGCGGCTACCGCCAGCCCGGGATAAAGATGCCCGCCGGTTCCGCCTCCGGCTATCAAAAGTCTCATCCTTCCTCCATTCAGATGCACCGCCGGGCCGGTCGGCCCGGTAGCGCGATAGATTCAGCATCAGGCCGGCAGCCACCCCGTTGACCAGCAGGGCTGAGCCGCCGAAACTCAGGAACGGCAGGGGTATGCCGGTGATGGGAAAAAGCCCCGTGGCCACCATTATGTTGATCGAAGCCTGAATGAAGATCCCCAGGCTCAATCCCAGCATCAGATAAGATTCAAAGGCCTCCGGCATCTGCCGCGACATCTTTATTCCCCGCCATAAAATGATCCAGAACAGGACCAGGATGGCCGCAGCCACCAGCAGTCCGCCTTCCTCGGCGATGATCGAATATATGAAATCGGTGTGGGCTTCCGGCAGGAATAGCAGTTTTTGGCGGCTCTGCCCCATCCCCACTCCCAGCAGTCCCCCCGAGCCTATGCCTAAAAGAGATTGGTAGGTCTGGCTCAGAGCATTCTTGAATCCTCCCAGTTCCGGCGGAGAGGGAAGGTTACCCAGCATCCTCTGGTATTGGCTTGAGACTGCCGCCTGAAAATCTGAGCCAGACAGCTGGAACAAGGAACCCAATTCCCCGGAACTTTGGGAGGCCCACCAGAACCCGGCCAGCCGGCTTTTGACATGGCTGTATTTTGCTGCTAAAACCGTTAACCCGGACAATCCCAGACCCAGCGTGGCGAACCAGGCCGGCTGGTTGACCCCTCCCAGGTAGATTAATAAGAAGCCCAGGGCGGCTATCACCATGGTGCTGCCGAAATCCGGCTGCAGGACAACCGCCGCACATACCAAGCCGATGCAGGTTAGGGCCGGAAAAAAACCCTGCTTCAGGTTCTTCATCTTGTCTCCCCGGCGGGCCATAAAATCAGCCAAAAACAAAACCAGAAAAAGTTTGGCAAACTCGGCCGGCTGCACCCCCAAGAACCAGCTCCTGGCGCCCCGTACCGCCCGGGCCGCAAACGGGGTGATATATAGGATTATCAGCAGGCCGATGAAAACCGGCCCGATCAAGTGGCGCACTTTGCGGTAGTTGATCTTGAAGGCGGCGATGAAGGCCAGGGCGGCTGCCAGAAAGCGCCAGAGAGCACCTTTTAATATTCCCAGCCGGTAGTAGAACGAGCGTCCCCGGATCTCCTGGGGAAATGCCGACTGCAGCAGCAGCCTGTTCAGTTTGACCAGTTCGTCGCCCTGGGGATTCTGAGACAGCAATTCGGATGCGGCCTTTGAGAGCCTGACATCCTTGAAACCAGGCTCATCGTAAATCGCCCCGCCCTGCAATACCGGATTAAGGGCTTCGGACAGGATCTTTTTCAGGCTGTCGGCGTCTACCCTTTTCAGGCTGCCGTAATGCCCAAGCAGGTAAAGGGTCTGGGCCGGAAGCCGGTTCCTTAACAGCGATGATACCCCGTCCCGGCCCTGGGTTATCCTTTGGGCCAGCGCTACCGGCTGCTTGAAATCGCGGGACCGGAACAGGGCGGAATTGCCCGAGATCAGGTAATCGCTGACGCTGAAGCTCATCACGAAACCGTATCCGGCCAAAAGCAGCACTGACACCAACAGCAGGTAATCTATTTCACCCTTGCGGTAACTCATCTATTTTAATTCCCGGACGGCCTGCAGGAACTGGTTCCCCCGGTCTTCGAAATCAGCAAACATGTCAAAGCTGGCAGCGCCGGGAACCAGCATCACTAGCTGCCCGGGCCGGGCCAGGGCGGCGGCCCGGCCGACCGCCTCTTTCATGCTCCCGGCCTTTTGGATGTTCTTCAGGCCCAGGGCCGACAATTCCCTTTCCATCCGGTCCTGGCTTTCACCTATCAGCACGGCCGCTGCCGCTCTCCGGACGATCTCCTTTAAAAATCCGGAAAGATCCACGTTCTTTTCTTTGCCCCCGGCTATGACCACCATCTCCTCGCTGAAGGCTTGCAAGGAACTTATGCCGGCCGCGGCGTTGGTGCACATGGAATTGTTGATGTAGCGGACCCCGTTCACGGTCCCGGCTTCCTCCAGCCGGTGGGGGACGCCTTTGAATGTTTCCAGCGCCTGTTTGATCGCCGCCGGTGAGATTTTCAGGATCATGGCCGCCGCCGCCGCCGCCAGCGCATTTTGGACATTGTGCTGTCCGGGCACCGCCAGTTCTGAAACCTGCATCAGCGGGACATGTTCTTTGCCCTGCGCCCAGCAAATCATCCCCTGGTCAAGGCAGGTCCCCTGCTCCACCCGGGGCAAGAGGGAAAACATCATTTTTTGTGACCCGGCCCCCGAGGCGTATTTCATCACCGTTTTGTCATCGGCATTCAAGACGGCATAATCGGATGATGTCTGGTTATGCAACAGCATGGCTTTCAGTTTGGCATAGGTCTCAAAATCGGGGTGCCGGTCCAGGTGGTCGGGAGTGATGTTGGTGATGATGCCGATATAAGGCTTGAAATCTACTATGGACTCCAGTTGAAAGGTGCTGATCTCGGCCACGATGACGCTCTGAGCCCCTGCTTCCAGGGCCAGCTCGCAGACCGGGCGGCCCGGGGCCAGGTTGCCGCCGATCAGGCAATCGATTCCGGCGGTTTTCAAGATCAATCCCAGCATGGAGGTGGTGGTGGATTTACCGTTGGTGCCGGTGATCCCGATCATTTTGGCCGGGGTCAGCTGATAGGCCAGCTCCATTTCTCCGATCACCGGAATGTTCTTTTTCCTGGCCTCCGCCAAGATCGGCAGTTCCAGCCTTACCCCGGGGCTGATCACCACCAGTTCTGTTTCCAAGACCTTGCCCGAATGTCCGCCGGTTTCATAATTTATTCCGTCAGCAGTTAACTCGGCCTCAGCCTGGGCGCTTAAAGATTTTCCTTCGGACAACAGGACTTTGGCCCCATGCTTTTTCAGCAGACGGGCCGCTGCCATTCCGCTTCTTCCGGCGCCGATCACCGCCGCTTTTTTATCTTTAAGTTCCAGCTTCATTTTTTTAGTGATTTTGGTAAACTATTAAACGCCACTAAGACACCCAGGCACCAATAAGATTTATATTTTCTAAATTTTTTAGATTTTTGCTTAGTGTCTTTGTGTCTTTGTGTCTTTGTGTCTTTGTGTCTTTGTGGTTGAATGATTACGGTTTTATTTATCTGATCTTCAATGTGCTCAGGGCCACCAAAGCGCAGATGAAGGCAATGATCCAGAACCGGACCACTATCTTCTGTTCGCTCCATCCTATCTTCTGGAAGTGGTGGTGGATGGGGGTCATCTTGAATATCCTTTTGCCGGTGGACTTGAAGGAAGCCACCTGGAGGATCACCGAGAAGGCCTCCATCACGAACACTCCGCCCACCAGGCCTAAAAGGATCTCCTGCTTGATCAGGACCGAGACCGTCCCGATCACTCCGCCCAGGGCCAGGGAGCCTGTGTCCCCCATCATGATCTCGGCCGGGTGGGTGTTGTACCAAAGAAATCCCATGGCCGCCCCCACCATTGCAGCGCAGAGCACCGTCAGTTCGCCCGAGCCTTTCATGAACAACAGGTTCAGGTACTGGGCCCACTTGAAGTTGCCTGTGATGTAGCACATTATGGCATAGGCGGCGGCGGCGAACAGAAAGACCCCGATGGCCAGTCCGTCCAACCCGTCGGTCAGATTCACCGCATTAGAGGTGAACACTATCACCAGGGTCACGAAGGGGATGTAGAACCAGGCCAGGTCTATGAACACGTTTTTAAAGAACAGCAGACTGGTCTTGGTGGCATATTCCGGATTGAGGGGAAAGAATCTGAGATATACGGCTATCAGCAGGGCCACCGCGAACTGCCCTACCAGTTTTTTCCGGCCCACCAGCCCCTTGGGATTCTTTTTTACCACTTTCAGGTAATCGTCGTAGAAGCCTATCAGGCCCAGAAGCATGGTGGCCGCCAGCGATATCTGGATGTACTGGTTGGAGAGGTCGGCCCACAGCAGCACCGGAATAATTATGGCCGCCAAAATGATAAGCCCGCCCATGGTGGGGGTGCCCACCTTGTTCCGGTGTTCGGCCGGAAGGTCTTCCCTTCCGGCGTCCTTGATCCTCAGCATCTTCAGCCAGCCGATCACCAGCGGACCCAGCAGAAAGGAGATCAACAGCGCCGTCACCAGGGCCGAGGCCGAACGAAATGTAATGTAGCGGAACAGATTGAACAAGTGAACCTGCTCGGCCAGGGGATAGAACAGATAATAAAGCACTTATTGGATCCTCTTTATTGCTTCTAATACTTCTTCAAAATGCATGGAGCGGGAAGCCTTGACCAGCATCAGGTCCCCGGGCAGGAGCAGGCCGGGAAGGTTCTGGATCAGACTGGCGGTATCCTCGAAATGACGGGCCTCCGCCCCCTGTTCTTTTGCCCCCTGGCGGATTTCAGCCGCCAGCGGCCCAGCAGTAAGAACCAGCCCGGCCGATTCGGTAGCCAGTCTGCCCACCTGCCGGTGCCGGTCGGAAGAAATCTGTCCCAGTTCCTTCATGTCCCCCAGGATGGCCACCTTTCTTTTTGCCGGCAGGCTTTTCAGCACCGCCAGGGCCGCCTGCATGGACTGGGGGTTGGCATTGTAACAGTCGCTCAGTATTTTATATTTTCCGGCCTCAATGATTTCCAGCCGCATCGTGGCCGGTTGAAAATCAACCAAAGCCAGGGCCGCAGACTTAAGATCTATTCCCAAAACCTCTCCGGCCGCCGCCGCCGCCAGGGCGTTGTAGATGTTGTGCCTTCCCAGCACCGGCAGGCTGAACTTAACCCCATTTAAGCTAAATTTTATTCCTTGTTCCGTCAGATCAAGGTCTTCCGCCCGGTAATCAGAGCCTGATTCTATTGAAAACCCCAGCACCCTGGATCTGGCTTTTCCGGCATTGGCCTTTAAGTTCCCATCGTCGTAATTGATCACTGCGGTGCCTGGATCCGGCAGGGCCTCCAAAAGTTCGGCCTTGGCCCGGGCCACGTTCCGAATGTCCTTTAAGAATTCGGTGTGGCCCTCGCCGGCGTTGGTGATGATCCCCAGTTCCGGCAGCACCATTTGGCACAGCGCCGCGATCTCCCCCAGACCGCTCATCCCCAGCTCCATCACCGCCGCCTGGTGCTCTGCTTCAAGATTGAAGAGCGACAGCGGTATGCCGTACTGGTTGTTGAAATTGCCCTGGTTCTTAAGCACCCGGTACTTTTGGGATAACACCCGGGCCGTCATTTCCTTGGTGGTGGTCTTGCCGTTGCTGCCGGTGACGGCTATCATCTTCAGCGTGAACTTCCGGCGATAAAACCCCGCCAGCTGCTGCAGGGCCGCCGTGGTGTCGGGAACGGCGATCAGGGGAAATCCTTCCACTCCGGTCAGGCCAGCCGCACCTTTGTTGGAGATCATCGCTGCCGCCGCTCCGTTCTGCCTGGCCTGCTTCAGGAAATCGTGCCCGTCGAACCTCGGTCCCTTGATGGCCAAGTACAATTGGCCTGCCTGCAGGGTGCGGGTGTCTATGCTCACTCCGGCAACCTTGAGATCCGGGCCGCTCAGGCTGCCCCCCGCCGCCCCGGCAATTTGCGACAGCAGCAACGGTTCCATCAGTTCTGCCCCCGGGAGCGGGATCCAATGGCCTCCAGCGCCGCCTCCCGGTCGTCGAAATGTATCTTTTCGGTGCCGATGATCTGGTAATCCTCGTGCCCCTTGCCGGCGATCATCACCAGGTCGCCTTTTTCAGCCTGGCCTACCGCCTGTAATATGGCCTGGCGGCGGTCGGCCACTATCTGATATTTGCTGCCAACAAGCCCGGGCAGTATGTCTTCAATTATCTTGACGGGGTCCTCGGTCCTGGGATTGTCCGAGGTGACTATCACCAGGTCCGAGTGCCCGGCCACCGCTTTCCCCATCAGAGGTCGTTTGCCTCGGTCGCGGTCGCCGCCGCAGCCGAAGACGGTGATAAGGCGGCCCTTGGTCAGCTGCCGGGCGGTGATCAGCACCCTCTCCAGTTCCTGGGGGGTGTGGGCGTAATCCACCACCACCTCGTAGTCCTGCCCGGCCGAGACCCGCTGAAACCTGCCGGAAACTGAAGTCAGGGCTTCCAGCCCGGCCTTGACCGCCTTAAGGCTGAGGCCGCAGGCCAGGCCCAGGCCGCAGGCTGTCAGGGCATTGTAAACGTTGGGCTGTCCGGCCAGATTAAGGCTGATATCGATGCTCCCTTCGGGAGTAACCAGCTGGAATTTGGTGCCCTGCAGGCTGGATTCGATGTTGCGGGCGGTGATCTGGGCCGGTTTTATAAGAGCGAAGGTCAATAATGAGGCCCTGGTGGCTTCGATCACATTTTTGGAGGCCGGGTCGTCGACATTGACCACGCAGCCGGCCCGGTCGCTTAGGCCCTGGAACAGCCTCAGCTTGGCTTTTAAATATTCATCCATGGTGCCGTGAAAGTCCAGGTGGTCCTGGGAGAAATTGGTGAAGGCCGCCGCCTTGAAATCTATCCCGGCCACCCGTTCCAGTTCAATGCCGTGGGAGGAGGCTTCCATCAGGACCGTATCGGCCCCGGCTGCCAGCATCTCAGCCAAAAGCCTTTGCAGGTCCAGCGATTCCGGGGTGGTGTTGGGAGCGGGATAGCATTTGTCCATAACCCAGTAGTTGATGGTCCCCAGCAGCCCCACTTTTTTCCCGGCGGCGGCAAAGACCGAACGGGCCAGGTAGGAGGTGGTGGTCTTGCCGGCCGTTCCGGTGATGGCCAAAAGCGTCATCTTTTCTGCCGGCCGGCCGTAGAACTCCGCGGCCATCAGGGCCATGGCCCGGCGTATATTTTTCACCTTTAAGACCGGGACCGGTCCGTATTCCCCGCCGTTCTCAGCCACTATGGCCGAGGCCCCGCGGGCCAGGGCCTGATCTATGTATTTCCGGCCGTCGGTCTTGTAGCCGGAGATGGCAAAGAATAGTTCGCCCGGTTTGATGCTGCGGGAATCGTATGCCAACCCAGTGATACCAAGGCCGGGGGAAAGGTTACCCAGCGATGCGGTCTCTCCCGGTACGGCTTTTAAAAGCTGGCTGAATTGTTTTACTGGCATTTTTGTTTCCGGTGCTGCGGTTATCAGGGACCGGTTGATTTCAATTTACCTGGCGGCCAGCAGATCCTGCCTTAAACCCTTCGGCAGACTAATTATCCTCTGCATTATGTTGTGGCAGACCGGGGCCGCCACTTCACCCCCGAAAAATTTGCCCTGGGGCTCGTCTACGATCACCGCCACCAGCAGGCGGGGGGCCTCGGCCGGCACGAACCCGATGAACGAAGCCACGTACTTGTCGGAGGCGTAGCCTTTCTTGCCCTGCTCCTTTTTCTGGGCGGTGCCGGTCTTGCCGGCCACCCGCCAGCCTTCTATCCTGGCGGCCTTGCCCGTTCCCTCGTTGACGCAGCGTTCCAGCATGGCTATCACCTGGGCCGAGGTTTGGCCTGAGATTACCCGGCGCAGGGTGTCGGGATGACAGTCTTCTGCAACCGCCTGTCCGGACGGGGCTAGACCCCTTACCAGCCGGGGCCTTAAGAGGTATCCTCCGTTGGCTATGGCCCCGTAGGCCATTACCAGCTGCAGGGCGTTGACCGAAAGGCCCTGGCCGAAGCTGATATTGGCGTGTTTTATCACCGGCCAGCCGTCGGGCTTGTCCAAGAGGCCTGATGCCTCGCCCGGGCATTCTATCCCGGTCCGGGACCCGAAACCGAAGGCCCGGGCCCCCTGATAAAGCCTGTCCTTCCCCAGGGCCAGCCCGATCTTGGCTAGGCAGATGTTGCTGGAAAAGGCCAGGGCCTTGCTGACCGAGATCGGTCCGTACTTATGGCCCTCGGCCTCGCCGATACGGTGGCCTCCCACCGCATAACTTCCCTGCTCTCCGTCGAAGATCTCAGCCGTGTCGATGGCCTTGGCCTCCAGCCCCAGGGCGATGGTCACCGCCTTGAAAGTGGAGCCCGGCTCGAACTGGGCGGCCACCGCTCCGAAGGTCATGGCCTGGCGGCTGAAATCTTCCGGACGGTTGGGATCGAATTCCGGGTAGCCGGCCATCCCCAGGATCTCGCCGGTAACGGGATCGGAGATGACCACTGTTCCCCAGGCGGCTTTGAATTTTTCACCAGCTTTTTTCAGCTCCTCGTCGGCTATGGCCTGATATTCGGCATCGATGGTCAGCTGAAGACAGTTTCCGGAACGGGCCGGTTTGGAGGCGTATTCCAGCGAAGGCCTGACCCGGCCCCGGGCGTCGCACTGTCTGGTGTCCCAGCCGGCCTCCCCCGAAAGGTCCCGGTCGTAATACAGCTCCAGTCCCTCCAGCCCCCGGCCGTCTTTGCCCAAGAACCCCAGCATCTGTCCGCCTACCGTTCCGTAGGGATAAGAACGCCGGTCGTCGATTGATAACGCTAACGGCCGGCCTTGTCGGTCAACTATCTGCCCCCGCTCCGGCAGGATGCCGATCCGGAGCTGGTGCTGCCTCAGGGCCAGGCTCCGGTAATATCCGCCCTTGAAAAGCTGAAGCCACACCAGCCTTCCGGCCATCAAGGCCCAGATAAAAAAACAGAAAACCGCAAGGGTTTTCGTTCTTTGTGACATCATGGCTTGCTCCAGGCCGATGAAACCGGCCGGAAAATCCCGGCCAAGGCATAAGCCAGCCCGCCCCGTTGCGGGGCCGGGGAGTTGAGCATCACCACCACCTGGCTGTTGGAAGGATAACCAAAACCCAGGTTCGCCGCGCTGGCCTCTAGCCGGCCCCGGGCTTCCAGTTGTTGCAGCCTGACCAGAAGTTCCTTCTGCAGGGAGACCACCTCCCGGTTGTAATTCTGGTCACGTTCGATTGAGGCCAGCTGCTGGGACAGACTGAACTTCTGCCAGATGAACAGGAACATCACGGCAAATAACACAAAGACCCAGCCGGCTATCAGCCAGCCGGTCCGGCTCTTCTCGAGCTTGATCTCCGTTTTATGTAAAAAAGTGCTCATATTTTTTCTGCCGCCCTCATTTTGGCGCTGCGGGCCCGGCTGTTCTCGGTTATCTGGCGGGTTGAGGGCGTGACGGCTTTTTTGGTAATGATCCTGACCAGCGGTCTTTGCCCGCAGACACAGGCCGGCAGCCGGGGCGGGCAGGTGCAGGGTCCGGCCATCCGGCGAAAGGTCTCCTTGACCAGCCGGTCTTCCAGCGAGTGATAGGAGATGACCACTATCCTGCCCCCGGCAGCCAGTGTTTCCACACCGGTCTTCAATCCCTGTTCCAGTTCGTTCAGTTCGTCGTTGACCTTGATCCTGACGGCCTGAAATATCCGGGCCATGGTCTTGGCCGGCATCTGGGGCCGGGTCTCTTTTATTATCCGGGCCAGCTGCCCGGTGGTCTTTATCGGACCGTTGCTCCTGGTTTCAACGATGGCCCTGGCTATTTTCCTGGATTTCTGTTCCTCTCCGTAGCGGTAGAAGATGTCGGTCAGTTCCTGCTCTCCGGCGTTGTTGACCAGGTCCCGGGCCGAGATCCCGTTCAGCCCCATCCGCATGTCCAGCGGCCCGTCGCCCATGAAACTGAAGCCGCGCTGTAAATGATCAATTTGGGGAGAGGACAGCCCCAGGTCAAACAGTATCCCGTCGATTTTCAGATCTCTGCCCCAGTTCATCTCGTCCATCAGGCTGAACTTGAGGTTGACCGCAGTGAATCTTTCTTTGTAATCAGACAACCTGGCGGCGGCGGCCTCGATGGCCCGGGGGTCGCGGTCCAGCCCGATCAGCTTGCCCGAGGGGCCGTTCCTTTTCAGGATCTCCAGCGCGTGCCCGCCCCCGCCCAGGGTGGCGTCGATGTAGTTACCGCCGGGCCTGACGTTTAAAAGATCGATTGCTTCTTCCAGCAAAACCGGCTGATGCCGGAATTCTTCCATAGTTCACCTTGCTTTTATTGTCTGATCCGCCTGGTACCCAACGATCTCCGATCATCCCATGACCAATGCCAAATGTCCCGGTCAGGCCACCGCGGTCAGCGGTTTGCGCTCCTGACGCTGGAACAGGTCGCACTGCACCGGCTCCCTGGTGGAGGCGATCTCAAAGGCCTCGCCGGCCCCGGCCATCTGCAGGATGTTGATCAGGTAGGGCGAGAGCCCGTGCAGGATCAGATCGCCGCCGTAGCTCCGCAGCCGCTCGGCCCTTTTGACCAGGATCTCCACCCCCCGGTAATCCATGTGCTTAACCCCGGACATCTCCAGCTCCAGCTTGAAACAATTTTTTTTCATGATCTTTAAGATCGCCTCTTCCACCTGAAAGAAGCCCTGCAGGTTTATCATGCCGTTCACTTCCAGCCTGACGCTGTTATCGGCCGCAGGGATGGCTTGAATTCTCATGATCTTTATTTTCCTTTTTTGATTGCTGTTTCAAGTGTCCGGTTTTTTAAAGGAGGCTACAGTTTCTTGATCAGCTCCTGGTGGAGCCCGCTGTTCTGGTCCAGCAGTTTCTGGTAGGAATCAGGATTCCAGATCTCCATCTTGTCGCTGACCCCGACGATCACCGCTTCTTTGACCAGTCCCGTTTCCTGCAGAAATTTGGCCGGGATCATTATCCGCCCCTGGGCGTCCAGTTCGGCCAAAATGCTTTCGGCGGCAAAGATCCTCAGCGCGTTCCGGTTCTCTTCGGTCCGGGGCTGGGATTCCAACTCGGCCATGATTTTTTGCCAGTTGTCCTGGGGATAGACGAAAAGACAGCCGCCTTTTAAGCCCTTGGTGATCAAAAGCTGGCCGGCCGATTCGTTGGATATCTGCTTCCGTAATTGGGCCGGCAGATTGAGCCTCCCCTTGGAATCAAGATTGTGGTGGTAGGTGCCGAAGAAATAGGCCATGGTGTGCTCCAAAACACCTTATTTTACGGTGTTTTTAGAATTTTATGGAATTATTGTTTTTTGCTGAAAAAGGGGATAAAAATATGGGATTTTAACCATGTCAAACCACTATCCCCCACTTTAACCCACTGGTCACCATTTTAGTGTTTTTTAGCCCCATTGTCAAGCAAAAAATGACTTTTTTTTGACTTATTTTTTGGCTGTCTGCCAGGCTCCGGGGAAATAAAAAAAGCAGGCAAAATTTGCCTGCTTTTTATCTGAAAAATATGGTTGGTTTACCTTAGTTTTAGCATTTTATTGGTTTTGGTAACAATGCCATCAATTTGCATTTGATAAAAATAAATGCCGTTGCCGGTATCTTTTTTTCTGTCATCTTTTCCGTCCCAATTACATGAATATGAGCCAATCGTCATTCTGCTATTTACCAATGTCCGGACTAATTGACCAGTGATGTTATAAATATTAAGACTTACCGTCCCGTCTTTTAGAAGTTGGTAATTGATCTTCGTGGATTGATGAAACGGATTGGGATGGTTTTGCCCCAAACGGCATTCCATATTCGGTATTCTATCTTCAGTATTCCCGGCTACTCCGTCAGGATCGTCTCCCAGCCTTTGTGCATAGCCCCGAAAATATCCGCTGCGGGCGTCGTACCATATTATTATTGCCGTGTTGGAATCCGATGGGGCCATCTCAGGGCTTTCCTGGCTATACGTTGTTGTGCAAACAACCATGCCGTTTATCTGCCACTTAACATTGCCGGATGAGTCCACATGCTGGGCGTAGATATCGTAATTGCCGTTACGCTTATCCTGCCAAGTAATGATGGCGCCGGAAGAGTTGTCGGTTATTGCCTTATGCTGTTCCTGCACAGAATCGTTATTGCATATAGCCAATCCATCAAACGTCCATCTGGCTAAACCTTGTACATTGATACTTTGTGCATAAACATCGGCGTTGATATTCCGTTCATCAAACCAGCTTATTATTGCACCCCCTTTGCCGTTGCTTATGCTTTGTGTCACTTTTTGATCCCCACCTGTTGTGCAAACAGGTATACCTTTTGAAACCCACATTATATTGCCATTGCTGTTTAAGCATTGCGCATAAATATCATAATTTCCAAAACGTCTGTCAGCCCATGCCACAATCCATTTTAGGCTATCGCTTGATACAATAGATACAGCAGCTTGATAATCATTAGTATCAATAATTGCAATACCATTAGTTAGCCAGCTTATATCTCCGTTCAAAGTTATTTTTTGTCCATAAACATCACCAACATCATTTCTTGCATCCCACCAACATATGAGCACATCGTTTGAATCATCCTTCGCCATTATAGGTATTCGTTGGCCCCCCCCCGCATTGCATACTACCATTCCAGTATTGCCCCACTGTCTTAGCCCATTACTGTCCACCCGCTGGGCGTATATATCCCATTGCCCGTTTCG
>Ga0315268_10000632_pt1 | contig 40923 bp, 41 predicted proteins | sample C1_top_MG_FD_204535 | JGI IMG/M metagenome (GOLD analysis project Ga0315268, IMG submission 204535) | Sediment microbial communities from Yellowstone Lake, YNP, Wyoming, USA - C1_top | ecosystem: Environmental > Aquatic > Freshwater > Lake > Sediment | place: USA: Wyoming | collected 2017-08-01
GCTGAGATTTTTTTGGCTCTGGTCTTTTGAATCTTTGATAACGAACATTCCGATCCCGTTCCACTCGAAGCCGATGGCGCGGCGGGCTCTCGCCCGCTGAACGGCACCAGGTATCGCCTCACGGTCAGCCGGCTGGACGAACTACTGGCCGTTCTCTATTGTCTTCAGCGGTGGAAAGCATTTTAGCAAACGCGCTGGGCCAGGACGTGAGCAAGCTGGCGGTACAGGAGAAGCAACTCCTGTTGTCGCGGTTGCTGGCGCGGCTGGCACACGAGATTCGCAATCCGCTCAGTTCGCTGGACATTCATGTGCAATTGCTGGAGGAAGATTTGGCGCAGGCGACGCCGCAAGTGCGCGAAAAGGCCGCCAGCCGGTTTGAAATCATCCACGGCGAGTTGCATCGCCTGGAAACCATCGTGAAACACTTCCTCAGTCTCGCGGGACCTTCCGCGCTGGACCTGCAACCAGTCGAAGTGAAGAAAATCATCGGCCACGTTTGCGAATTGCTGCGGCCCGAAGCGGCTTCCCGGAGCATCGAGATTGTGGTGAAGTTACCGAAGACGCTGCCCCGCGTGACCGCGGATCCCGGCCAACTCACGCAGGCTCTGGTGAATCTGGTCATCAATGCAATCCAAGCCGTCGAACGGAACGGGCGGGTGGAGGTGAGCGCGGGAGCGGATGAATCGGGCGAAGTATTGTCCATCGCGGTTCACGACAGCGGCCCTGGCGTTCCGGCGGAGAAGCAGCCCGCCATCTTCGAGCCGTTTTTCACAACCAAGACTGAAGGCAGCGGCTTGGGACTTTGGATTGTTCAGCAAATCATCATCGCGCACGGTGGTTTGGTCGGGGTGGCCAACGCCTCCGGTGGCGGCGCGGTATTTACCGTGCATCTGCCGTTGCGGAAGGGAGAGAACGGGGATGGATAAATCGAAAATCAACATTCTGGTGGTGGACGATGAACGCGGGCTTTGCGCCGGCGTGCAAGAGGCGCTCAAGCGCGAAGGCTACGCGGTGGACGCCGCCACCGAGGCGCCAGCGGCTTTGAAGCTGATCAGTGATCGGCTCTACAACCTCGTGCTCACCGACATGAAGATGCCGGAGATGAGCGGTCTGCAATTGCTAAAAGAGGCCAAACAAAAGAGCCGTGACACGATGTTCATTCTAATGACGGCCTACGGCACCGTCGAGAGCGCGGTCGCGGCGATGAAGGAAGGCGCTTACGATTATTTGTCGAAGCCGCTCGACATGCAGCGATTGCGGGCGCTGGTGCTCAAGGCGCTGGAGTTCCAGGCGGTGGTCGCCGAGAACAACGAACTGCGGTTGCGTTTGCAAAAGCGTTCCGAGCCGAGCCTCCTGGTCGGCAACAGCGAAGCCATTCGCAAGGTCACGCAACTGGCGAACGAGGTGGCGCGGAGCGACGTGACCGTGCTCCTCGAAGGGGAGAGCGGCACGGGCAAGGAATTGGTGGCCCGTTCAATTCACATGAAAAGCACCCGGGCGGACAAGGCATTCATCTCGGTGAATTGCGCGGCGCTGCCGGAGCAGTTGCTCGAAGCGGAATTGTTTGGTCACGTCAAAGGCGCGTTCACCGGTGCAATGGCGGACAAGCCGGGGCGATTCCAACTGGCCGACGACGGCACGTTGTTCCTGGACGAGATCGGCGATCTCTCGGCCAAAGGCCAGGGCGACCTGCTGCGCGTGCTGGAGGATGGGACGTTCCGCATGGTGGGCGGAACGAAGATGATCCGCGTGAATGTCCGCGTGCTGGCGGCGACAAACAAGAAACTTCAGGAAGTGGTTGCCGCGGGAAAATTCCGTGAAGACCTCTTCTATCGCCTGCAGATTGTTCCCGTCTTCATCCCGCCGCTGCGGGAACACCCCGAGGACATTCCATTGCTCATCGAATCATTCCTCGAACATTTCACGGCCAAGCACAAACGCCGGCGCAAGAAGTTGTCCGGCGAAGCCATTCAGCTTTGCCAGCGGTTTCCCTGGCCGGGCAACGTGCGGCAATTGCGCAACGTCGTTGAACGGCTGGTGCTCACCTGCCGCAACTCGACCATTGAGGTGGGCGAGTTGCCCGATTTTCTTCGCGCCCACGACCAGAGCGCGACGACGTTTACCATTCGGCCCGGCATGTCACTCGCGGAAGTTGAGAAGCTCCTGATTCGGCAGACACTCACGCATGTGACCCCGAATCGTGATGAAGCCGCCAAGATGTTGGGCATCAGCCGCCGCTCCCTGCAATACAAACTCAAGCAATACGGCTTGTTGAAAGAGGCGCAAGAGACTGACGAGCCAAACGGCGAGAAATCGTGAGCGAAAGTACTGCCTCGTTGAGCGCCGCTTCCTGAGAACGTCTTCTTTCGCCGGTCTGGCGGTTTCTTCGTTTCTCTGGCAGCGATTCCGAGGGTGGCTTGCACGGGCAACAGGCATCTGGTGCAAATCTTGCACCAGCGAATCGCTTTCAAAGTTCAACCTCCGGCTTCATCTCTGCGACCGTTGCACAAGCCTTTGCTGGCAGCAGCATTAGCAACCGGACACAGTTCATGGCACTGGCGGTGCTAAACCCCAAATCATTGTGTCAACGCGCGCCCAAATGACCGAGTTCAACCTTCAGCGAATCAGCGAGGGCGACGTGCAAGTGGTGTTCATCGGCGGCTACATGGGGGACGATGAGTTCTTACGTGTGAATCGAGAATTGGCACAATTGCGGAGCGAGGGTCAACGCCGGGTGATTCTGCACCTGGCCTTGCTTTCATCCGCGACGCGCATGAGTCTGGCCCGACTGCTGGTCTGCGCGCGTGAATTTCAGCGACACGGTGGCGAGTTGAAGCTGGCGGGTTTGTCGCCCTCGCTCCGCCACTTGGCCGAGCTTGAAGGATTCGATAAAAAGGCCGACTTCCAATACGACGTGGCCACGGCGCTGAAATCGTTTTCACAGTCGCCGCCAACCCAGGCCGCGAATCAACGCAAGGGGAAGTGAAGCCATGCACCAGATCACGGCCAAACTCATCACGCTGGAGCGGGTCGAGGCGTTCGTTACTTTCGGCTGGCCCAAGGGTGCGCTGCCGACACTCCAGGAACAGGCTCAACGGCTGCGCCGGGAACTTCCACCACACATCCTCAGCACGTATGACCGGCTTAAGGTCGAGGTTAAAGACACCGTCGTCGGAGTGTTCGAGGCCGAGTGCGGCGGGTGTCATGCGTCGCTGGCCAAAGCGGCCCTGGCGCGGTTGAGGGAAGAAACCGACGTGAGCCGGTGCGAACACTGCGGGCGGTTCATTTATCTCGTCGCCGGACACGACCTCATGCCGCACCACCCTTCCCACGAATTAACAAGCAGCCCCAGGGGGAAAGGAGCCGTTTCATGAACCGCAGTCCGTTCCTTCCCCCGGCTTCGCCTTTTGCACGGGCGCAGACAGGGCGTCGTTCGCGCGTGCGGATCGTGGTGTTTACAATAGTCGGAATTCATGTGGTTCTGTTCCTTACGCTGTTGATCGACCCGTGAACCATGAATAATAACCTCCAAACACTTCTGCGCCTTGAGGGGTTGGTCCTGATGCGAAAGGGGCTTGAACTGGCTGGCCAAAACGGCGGCAAGCCGGACTGTGGCAATCTTGACAAAGAAATCCTGAAACTGCGCCGACACCTGTCGCCATCGGTGGTATCGCTTTACGATCGGCTGGCCCGGCGATATGCCGATCCCGTGTCCATGCTCACCGAGGGCGTCTGTGAGGGTTGCCAGCAGAAAGTTTCCAAACCGCTCGCGGTGACCAACGACTGTTCCCACAAAGTTCTCCAATGCGAGCACTGCGGCAGACTCATTTTCCCCAGGCAACACGCTCCCGACTACGTGACGTAAAGTTTCGATGAAAAAACCGGTAAACACCTTCAACGCTTTCAGGAATAATAAAATCGCTCCCGCTCGCACGAGCAGTCCGACGCTGCGGCAGACCTTCACCATGACCAATCGCTACGGGATGCACGCCCGGCCCTGTGCGCTCCTGGTCAAAACGCTGCGGCGCTTCGCCTGTGAAGTGGAGGTCGCGGCCGGGGGCACAGTCGCCAACGGTCATAGCATTCTGGGTTTGATGGCACTGGCTGTCGGTTTTGGGTCGAAGCTGACGTTCAGTATCAGCGGCAGCGAAGCGGCGCGGGCCATGGCCGCCGTCCAGCAGTTGTTCAAGACCCAATTCGAGGAAGCCTATATGCCAGAGAACAAGGCAACCGCTGCGTTGAAGCGTGATGGCGCAACCAAGCGATAAACATGAAAACACGAGCAGGAATTCTCTATATGAAAACAATGATGGAACTACTAATTCGGCTGCAGGAACTGCGGGGTTGCTGCGAGCGTGCGGCACATAACTCACAACTGACTCGCAGCGAGAAAGCGGCCCCTTCCTGTCTGAAGGAATTGGTGCGTGATTCTCTGCCCGCCGATGTGCTCAACCATTACGACCGGCTGAAGGAAACTGCCTCGGATTTGCTCCAATGCCCCGAGGTGTTTGCGATGGCCGTAATAGTTTCAACCTATCAGAGACTGTCACCCCGCAAGCGCCGGCAACTAGTGAATCATTTCGCCACCCCGCCGAGCGGCGGCTGCGGCTGCAACGGCCGCACAACAACTCGTCCGGCGCGCCTCAAAGCGTGTCAGCGGCGCACCACGCGTCGCCAGCTTGTGTTACGCCACTGAAACGCCGATGATTGCACCCACAGTGAAAACATGAAGTCACTTCAGCCAGCGCCTTCGGTCAGTTACAGCTTCGCCATTCGGCTGACGTATCCCAATCGCATCGGAATGTTTGCTCGCGTCGTGAGCGCCATCGGCAAACACGGCGGCGACCTGGGCGCGGTGGACATTGTCTCGCCCGACGCCAAAGCTATGACGCGCGACATCACGGTGCGCGCTCGCGATGCGGCCCACCAGGAGGAAATTGTTGCCACGATCCGCCAGCTCGCTGGCGTGAAGGTCGTGAACGTGTCCGACCGGGTTTTTCTGTTGCATCTGGGGGGAAAGATTTCCATCCAGAACAAGGTGCCTTTGACCACGCGTGACGCGCTTTCGATGGCTTACACGCCCGGCGTGGCGCGCGTCTGCGAGGCTATTGCCGCTGAACCGCGCAAGGCCTGGCAACTTACGATCAAGGGCAACTCGGTCGCCGTCGTCAGCGATGGCACGGCCGTGCTGGGTCTGGGCGACATCGGCCCGGAAGCCGCCATGCCCGTAATGGAAGGCAAGGCGATGCTTTTCAAGGAATTCGCCGGCATTGATGCCTATCCGATTTGCCTGCGCACGAAGGACACTGACGAAATCGTGGCGGCCGTGAAGAACCTTTCCGTTGGTTTCGGCGGCATCAATCTTGAAGACATCTCGGCTCCGCGCTGCTTCGACATCGAGCGCCAGCTTCGGGCACAACTGAACATTCCGGTTTTTCACGATGACCAGCACGGCACGGCGGTCGTGGTGTTCGCGGCGCTGCTCAATGCCACGCGCCTGACCCGGCGGAAGCTGGAGCAACTCCGCATCGTCATCGCTGGCGCGGGTGCGGCTGGCGTCGCCGTCACGCAAATCCTGCTGCGGGGCGGCGCGCGCGATATCGTCGTGTGCGACCGCGAAGGCGTCCTGCACGAAGGCCGGCTGCCGAATCTCAATCAGAGCAAGGTCTGGCTGGCCCAGCACACCAACCCGCGCCGGCTGCGGGGCCGGTTGGAAGATGCGTTGCGCGACGCGAACGTGTTCATCGGCGTGTCGGGTCCAGGATTGTTGCAAGCCAAACACCTCAAGCGCATGGCCCCGAAGCCCATCGTCTTTGCCCTGGCAAACCCGACGCCCGAAATCATGCCCGAAGAAGCCGCCCGCGCGGCGTTCATCGTGGCCACGGGACGTAGCGATTATCCCAACCAAATCAACAACGTGCTGGCGTTTCCGGGCATCTTCCGCGGTGCGTTGAATGTGCGCGCCCGGCAGATTACCGAGAGCATGAAGCAGGCGGCGGCCAAAGCCATCGCCGGGTGCATCGCTCCGCGAGAACTCAGCCCCGAATATATCGTCCCGAGCGTATTCAATCGCGAGGTGGTCCAGCGCGTGGCCAAAGCCGTGCAGCGGGCCGCGATCAAAGCGGGAGTGGCGCGGAAAAAAAGTTGAGCCGTCCGCACATTCAGTGCCGCCATCTCCAGTAACCGCTTGCATTTCGCGCCGGGCGGTCGTGGGGCGCGGCGGCAATCATCAGGAGAGGTGGCAACTCTCTTACGGCTACGAGGGGGACTTGAGCGAGCACGGCGAGCATTTCTTCCACCGTCGTTGCACGGCGCAAATCCTCCAACCGCGAACGGTTCTTTCCCAAATTGTGCAACGTGCTGACGAGTTGCCTGGATTCCACGTCGGCCTTTAACGGATCAAGTATCAGAAAGACCAAATCAATGGGCCGGAAGGCAGGCGCACGCCAGGAAAACAGTTCACCGGCTCGACCGAGCGCGAAGCGCGACCGGGACAGCGTGGCCACGCTCACGCACGGGAAGGCCGCGCCCAAGTCGAGCACCAGGCTGGTCAGCAGTTCGCAGTTCAACGCATTCAAGCCGGGATAAAAGATGTCTGGGATCGAACCGTTTTCCTGATGCAACGCCTTAGTGAGTTCGCTCATGACTTCTCCCATCGAACTCCCCCGGAGTTTTAGTAGCATCAGCGCGGCGCTCGTAAAGTCGGCGAGCGCCCCTGTCGGATTAGGGGCCAGTTGCATATCAACTCTTTCGTCTCCGGCCCGCGGACTTGGCCGTTGTGGTCGGGACGGAACGAACCGATGCGGCGGATGAAACGGCCTCCGCCGGTTCTTCGTCCTCCACGATGTAGAGGTAGCGACCGCAATTCCCGCAGCGGTGCAGGTCACCGTGACGCACGGCGGCAACGTTGCCGACAGCCAGCGCGAGGTGGCAACCGGTGCAAACTCCATGGTGAACTTTCGCCAAGCAACTACGACCCCGGCTGCGCATCCGGTCGTGGGTGATCAACACTCCGAGAGGTATGTTGGTCCGGAGAGACGCGATGAGCGCCGTGACGCTGGCAGCCTTTTCCCCGTCGCGCTTCAATGTGGTCAGCCGTTCCTCCAAAGCAGCCAGTTCCAATAGCCGTTGAACAATATCATGCACTTGAGAGCTCACTGGAGGGCCGAATTGCAGTTTCAGTGCCACGGTAGATGTGGTTCGGTGCAAACGGTTGTCCGCGACGCCGTTGGGATGATGGATTGACTGTTGCGCCAGCTTGGCTGGCACTGACCTTTGCCGCGATTGTGCAGAATTTGCATCAAGCGCGGCGCAAGTGTGCAAGAGAAATGACCCAGGACCATTGCTTGGCGCGGTGCGTGTTGGAGGAAGGCGATGCCCCAACTCGCCACAATGACCATCAACAGCGGCTTGCTTTTGAACTTCAAGTGGCCATACCACGCGAACGTCATGAAGACGTTCGAGCAGATGAGCAAAATCACCGGCAACCAGCGGGAGTGGTAAAGGGTGCTCATCGTCGAATGAGGGCTATATCAAACGGAGGGCTGGCGGCGTATGTCGGCAAGCAAGTCGGTGAAGCCGAACTCGCGCACGAGTGCCGCCACCTTGGCGCTGGCATTCTCAAGCGTTAAAAATCCACCGTGCCGCTTGCAGGCTTCCGCGAAAACGCCCAACACGCGGAACTCTACCGTGCCCAGCCGTGAAACGCGACTCGCGTCAAGGCAGATCCAAAACTGCTGACGTTCGAGCAGCGGGTTGAGCAACGAGGCCAGATCGAAGTTGTCCACCGTCGCTGGCAGACAGAGCCGCACGGGTTCCGTTGCTGGTGGATGAAGCGCCCTGTCGGAATTGGTTCGCATGGGTCAGTGTCCCGGGTCAAACGAGCGCACCGCTTGCCGGGGCTGGACAGTCGCTGCGAACCATTCGCACGGTTTTCATAATGTTGAACATTTCCTCCTGGCGGATCGTGCGCATCAGAGCCGCAAGGGTGGGTTCGTCTTGAATCAGACCGAACAACCCGGACAATACGCGCAGATACACTTGGCCTTCGGTCAATGGCACGGCAAAGAGGAAGATGGCGTGCGCTGTGCCTCGCCCCTTGTTCCCGGCCCACGGAATGCCGACCGTCGAAAGCCCGACCGCCAGTGAGAGTCGCTGCACCGCCGCTCCACGCGCGTGCGGCAGTGCCACGCCCTCAATGAAAGTGGGCAGTTCGGTTTCGGGCTTGAGCACGGCCTCGACGAAGCCCGGCGCGTTTCGAATTCGACCGCTGGCTTCCAACCGCTTGGTCAGTTCCCGAATCGCCCCCTCCTGCCGGTCACTCAGCAGCCGCGGAATAAGAAGTTTGGGTTCGGTGAACTGGCCCAGATTCATCTGGCGACAGCTTAGCAGCGGCAGTGCCGGTTTGGGTCGTGCTGGCCTAAAGCCCATGATGGCACGGGCTTGGGAAAATGCTTTGTTAAGGAGGCCCGTTCGCCCCGCCGGTGACTTTCGGGTTTAGTGCAACTTTTGCGCGATAACTGCGGCTTTTGTGCAACTCCATACCTTGGTTCTTGAAGCCGGGATTCACGCATCAAATCTCTGCACAAAATCCAAGCCTCCGGTGCAAGTACTGCACAAATCGGCGAACTGATTCAGCGTCCTTCACAGGGAGACGATTGTTTGAGCGAGTTAATCCTTATTGAATCAAGGGCTTAACGCATCGGCGCTGTTCCTCGGCACGGCCCCTGCATCCAAGCCGGCCATGAGACACATCATGAGAAAATGGCTCGCGCCAGTACCATCATCAGTCCAAACATTGCAATGACTTTGGCCGATTTCACCAGTCCGGGTCTGATCATTTCTCACCTGCGCGGTCAGGATGCGGCCTCGGTTATCCAGGAACTCAGCCAGGCGATGCAGCGTGAGCAGTACGTACCGGATTTGCTCCCGTTTTACCACGCGGCACTGAACCGGGAATTTCTCGTCAGCACCGACATGGAGGCAGGCATGGCGTTCCCGCATGCGCGATTGCCGGGCTTGAAGGAACTTCTCTTTGCGTTCGGTCGCAGCGATCAGCCGCTGGGTTGGGGCGCAAAAGCCACCCGCTCGGTGCGGTTGGTTTTTCTGATGGCGGTTCCCGCGACCGATTCGACCCAATATCTATCGCTAATTTCCGGCCTGACGCGTCTGGCCAAAGACAGCCCGCTCGTGGATAAACTTATGGTCGCGCAAGACACTTTTCAGATTCTTGAGGTGCTTCAGGAAATCAAATTGCGGACCAACTCGATGCCTGACACGCTGAAGAAAACCGTGAGCTAATCGGCGAACGGTTGAAGACCCCGGTGACACCAGATTTATTGATGTGAACATTGCCATTTCCTTTAGACCCAAGCTGCTTGAGACGTTCAAGAACTACTCGGCCAAGGATTTCACCGCTGATTTGATCGCCGGCCTCACGGTGGGCATCGTGGCCCTGCCGCTGGCGATGGCCTTTGCCATCGCTTCCGGTGTCAAACCCGAAGCGGGGATTTTTACCGCCGTCATCGCTGGATTTCTGATTTCCGCCTTGGGCGGCACCAAAGTTTCCGTCGGTGGGCCGACCGGCGCGTTCATCGTCATCCTCTACGGCATTTACGCGAATTACGGCGCCGAGAACCTCGCCATCTGCACCATCATGGCGGGCGTCATCCTGTTCATCATGGGCGCGGCGCGGTTGGGGACAATGATCAAATACATTCCCTACCCGGTGACGATGGGCTTCACGTCGGGAATTGCCGTGCTCATCTTCAGCACGCAGATCAAGGATTTCTTCGGACTGGGCGTGGACAAAGTGCCGTCCGAATTCATCGAGAAGCTAAAGATGCTGATCGAGCACGCGGGAACTTTTCAGTGGCCGACTCTCGCGCTCGCCGCAGCGTCGCTCGCGATCATTCTGTTCTGGCCAAAACGATGGCAACGGCGCGTGCCCGGCTCCATCGTCGCCCTTGTGCTGGGCACGGTGGCGGTCGCGCTATTGCATTTGGACGCCACATCGAACATTGCAACCATCGGCAGTAAGTTCGGCGGAATTCCGCAGGCGCTGCCATCACCGCATATTCCCGCATTGGCATGGGAAAACATCCGCCAACTGTTTCAACCCGCCATGACCATCGCGTTGCTGGCCGCCATCGAATCGTTGCTTTGCGCGGTAGTTGCCGATGGCATGATTGACGACCGGCACGATTCCAACCAGGAACTCATGGCCCAGGGCATCGCCAACATCGTCAGTCCGCTCTTCGGCGGTATAGCGGCCACCGGGGCAATTGCGCGCACGGCCACGAGCATCAAATGCGGTGCACGATCGCCCATCGCGGGAATCATTCACGCCGTGACGCTGCTGATCATCATTCTCGCCGCGGCACCGCTGGCGAAGTTTATCCCGTTGGCGACGCTTAGCGCCGTGCTGGTCAACGTCGCCATCAACATGGGCGAGTGGCACAACTTCAGCCGCCTGCCCAAGTGGCCGATCTGCGACACGGCCGTGTTCGTTACCGCTTTTGGACTGACCGTCGTGGTAGATCTCACCGTGGCGGTCGAAATCGGCATGGTGCTGGCCGCCGTGCTCTTCATCAAACGCGTTTCCGAGACCACGCAAATCACCGCTGTGGACGAAACGACAGAAACCGAAGGCTCGCAACATTCGCTGGTCGGCAAGGAAATTCCCAAAGGCGTCATGGTTTATCGCATCTTCGGCTCGTTTTTCTTCGGCGCCGCGGACAAGTTGGAAACGGCATTGAAGCGCGCCGCGCAAGAACCGGAAATTCTCATCCTGCGCATGAGAAAAGTTCTGGCGATAGACGCGACGGGACTGAACGCGCTTGAAGACCTTTATGAGAAGCTGCATCGTCGCGGAAAACATCTCGTCCTCAGCGGTCCGCACACGCAGCCGTTGTTCATGATGGACAAGGCAGGCTTTCTCGACCGGCTTGGCCGCGAAAACGTCTGTGCGAACATTGAGCTTTCGCTGGCTCGCGCTCGCGAAATCCTTGGTTTGCCGCCCGCGCTGCCGTCTGACCCGTCGCACGCCCACAAATTGGAGTTGGAAAAGGCACGGGAGGAGATCGCCCAGGCGTTTAAGCGGGCCGACGAAGCGCTGGGACGTGCCGCGAGCCGAACAACGACCTTGCTGTCCCCGACCGGAGTTTCTATTGTGACAAAGGAATCCGACCAATGACTTCCACCTGCCGAGCAACCAATCTTTCCGTTCACCTCCATTTTTGTGAGAGTCGGCTCCGGGCGTGCGGTCCCGACTGAATGCGACTTGTTTATTTGCCATGGAACATCTTCCCAACTTCCTGCTCAGCCTGGCGCTCGGAGGTTATGTGTTCGGAAGTTTCTGCGGCCTGCTCTGCCTTCGCCACGAGAAAGCCGCCAACGGACTGGCGTTTGGCCTGGCGTCGGCGTCGGCACTGACGGGTATCGGTGCGGCGCTGGCTTTCTTGTTGGGTGGGTCCGCCACGCAGACTGTGAGTTTTAATCTGCTACCGCCGCTGATTCCCTACGTGCAGTTCGCGGTGCGGCTGGATGCGTTGGGCGCCTTCTTCGTGCTGGTGCTGTCGGTGGTGGCGCTGGCGATTTCCATTTTTTCGCTCGGCTACGTGCGCGGCTTTTATGGCCGGAAAAGCGTTGGCGTGCTGGGCGCCTTCTACAACGCGCTCCTGCTGGCGACCACGCTGGTGTTCACCGCAGGCAACGCATTCTTCTTTCTCATCGCCTGGGAAATCATGGCGCTGACGGCCTATTGCTTGGTGAGTTTCGAGCACGAGAAGGACGAGACGAGACGCGCTGGCGTGCTCTACTTCGTCATGTCGCACATTGGCACGGGCTGCATCATGCTCGGCTTTCTGCTGTTGTTTCAGGCCTTCGGCCAGGCCTCAGGCGATTATGGTCCCGCCGCGTACTCATTCGAGAATTTCCACTCGTTGGGCGAAAAAATGGCCGCTGGCCCGCGCAACGCCGCTTTCTTGCTTTTCCTCGTCGGTTTCGGCGTCAAAGCGGGCATCGTGCCGTTGCACCCGTGGTTACCGGCGGCGCATCCGGTGGCGCCCAGCAACGTCTCCGCCTTCCTGTCCGGTGTGCTGATCAAGACGGGCATTTACGGCATGACCCGCGTGTTCTTCGATTTTCTTGGCGCACCGCCGATGTGGTGGGGCGCCACCGTGCTCAGTGTTGGCACGGTGTCGGCCGTGCTCGGTGTGCTCTACGCGCTGATGCAGCATGATCTGAAGCGGTTGCTTGCGTACCACAGCATCGAAAATATCGGAATCATCCTCATGGGATTTGGTGCATCGCTGTTGTTCCTGCACAGCGGCCATCCGCTGCTGGCGACGTTGGCGTTGGTTGCGGGCCTGTATCACACCATCAACCACGCGATGTTCAAGGCGTTGTTGTTTCTCGGGGCAGGCGCGGTGCTGCACGCCACGCATACACGCGACATGGAACATCTCGGCGGACTGGCCAAGCGAATGCCCAAGACTGCTTTCTTCTTTCTCATCGGCGCCGTGGCCATCTCGGCACTGCCGCCGCTCAACGGGTTCGTAAGCGAATGGCTCACTTACCAATCGCTCCTGCAGGGGTTCGGCACGACTACGAGTCTGTTCCGACTGATGTTCCCGCTCAGCGGCGCGATGCTCGCTTTGACGGGAGCGCTGGCAGCAGCGTGCTTCGTGAAAGCGTTCGGCATTACGTTCCTTGCGCAACCTCGCAGCGACCACGCTGCGCACGCACACGAAGCGTCGCCGACCATGTTGGTGGGGCAGGGGATTCTCACCGCCGTTTGCGTTTTCCTCGGCCTGTTTCCGACTCTCTTCCTGCGCCTGCTTGACCCGGTGACGAGTCAACTCACCAGTCACGAGATTTCCAACCAACTCAGCACGGCCAACGGCTTGGTACTTTCCGGCGGCGTTCCTGACGGCGGCACCGTCTGGACACTTGGTATCGCGGTATTGGGCGTGTGCCTGCTAGCCGTGCCGTTCCTGTTCTGGCTGTTCTTCGCACGCGGCTCGAAAGTTCGCATCGGCCCGACTTGGGATTGCGGTCTCAAGGGTCTGACACCAAAAATGGAATACACCGCCACCGGATTCTCGAAACCGATCCGGATGATTTTCAAAGCGCTCTTCCGTCCACGCCGCGAAGTCCAACGCGAATACGATTATTCGCCGTACTTCACCAAGACTCTCCGCTTTGAGGCCCACGTGGAGGAAGTTTTTGAGACGCGAATTTATCGCCCGTTGAACCGTATGGTATTGCGACTGTCGCGCCGGATGCGCGCGCTTCAGGCGGGCAGCATTCAGGCATATCTCATTTACATATTTATCACGCTGCTGTTGCTGCTCCTGTTTGCGTTATGAACCTCGACCTTATCGCCATCGTACTGCAAACGGTGTTGCTCCTAGTTCTCGCGCCGCTGGTGAGCGGTTGCATCAAGAACTGGAAGGCCAAGCTGCAAAACCGCCGAGGGCCGCGCATCTGGCAGCCTTACTTCGACATCGTCAAATTTCTCCGCAAAGACATGGTGATTTCTGAACATGCCTCGTGGGTGTTCAGCGCAGCGCCGTATGTGGTTTTCATCAGTTCACTGCTGGTGGGATTGATGGTGCCAATGCTGACCACGCAAGCGCCGCTGAGTTTATTTGGCGGCGCGTTGGCGGTCATCGGCCTGCTGGCCCTGGGCCGGTTCTTCTTGGCCTTGGGCGGACTCGACCCTGCTAGTGCGTTTGGCGGCATGGGCAGCAGCCGGGAGATGACGATTGCTGCGATCGCTGAACCGGCCCTGATGCTCGCGATTTTCACCGTGGCCATCACAGCGGGTTCCACCGATCTCAGCCACATCGTCGCGGTCGGGCAGGGGCCGACTTGGAAACTGCTTAACCCCGCCCACCTCATGGCGTTCGCGGCGTTGTTCATCGTACTGCTGGCCGAGACCGGACGGATCCCTGTGGATAATCCCGCCACGCACCTGGAACTGACGATGATCCACGAAGCGATGCTGCTGGAGTATTCGGGCCGCTATCTCGCCTTCATGGAATGGGGCGCTTCCATCAAGCAACTCATGCTGATGACACTTCTGGTCAACATCTTCCTGCCAGTCGGTCTCGCTGCGGACAGTTCAATGGCATCGCTCGGCCTGGCGCTCGGTGTGTTCCTTTTCAAAATCGTCGTGTTGTCCGGCGCGGTGGTGGTGGTCGAAACCGTCAATGCCAAGCTGCGCCTGTTCCGCGTGCCCGACCTGTTGAGCGCAGCCTTCGTGCTTGCCACGCTGGCGCTGCTGTCCACGTTCCTCTTTCAATGACCATGAACCTACCCACACACGAAGTCGGATCACAGCTCATCACCTTGTGCGCAGCAATAATGCTGGTGCTGCAACTGCTGCTGGTCGTGCAGCGAATGTTGCTGACGAACATCCGCATCTTCGCCCTGCAATCGTTCATGCTCGCCGCCATCGCCATCATCGTCGCCTACTACTACAACGCGACGCACGTCTATTGGGTGGCCGCCCTGACGCTCATCGGGAAAGTCATTTTCCTGCCCCGTCTGCTCACGCGTCTGGTCCGCCGCATCAACATCGTTGAGGAAGTTGAACCATTGATCAACGCGCCCACCTCGATGCTGATCTGCGGCGGCCTCACGCTGCTCGGCTACATTGTCGCCCGACCCTTCACCACACTGGAGAAACTCGGCAACAACACGCTGGCCATAGCCATTACACTGCTGCTCACTGGATTTTTTCTGATGATCAACCGCCGGAAAGCGATCTCCCAGGTGCTTGCTCTGCTGACAGTGGAAAATGGCGTGATGCTGGCTGCCGTAGCACTCACCACTTACGGTATGCCGTTGGTGGTGGAACTGGGAATTTTCTTTGACGTGATGGTGGCGGTAATGGTGCTGGGCATCCTGGTCTATCGCATCCGCGAATCGTTCTCCTCGATGGACACCAGCAAGCTCACGCAATTGCGAGGATGACGCGATGCTGCTGACACCCATCCTTCTCGTTCCGCTGCTTGCCGGGCTGTTGTGCCTGCTCGTCAGGTCGCGGCGTGTGATGGAATGGCTGAACGTGCTGGCCTTCACCGTCGCGCTGGCGTTGGGAATCCGACTACTCCCGCAGGTGCTGCCGCCGCGCAACGCCGTGACGGAATGGAATGAGTTTTTTTACGCCGACGCCTTGAGCGTCTGGATGGTGCTGCTTATCTCGGTAGTGTCGCTCGGTACGTCGCTCTACGCTGGCCGCTATTTTCGCCGCGACCTCGCTGCCGGCGTGGTGACGCCCGGCCGCGTGAAGAAATTCTTCGTGCTCACGCCGCTGTTTGCCACCGGCATGTTTTTGGTCGTGTTGGCGAACAATCTGGGCGTCATGTGGTTTGCGCTCGAAGCCACCGCCGTGTCGTCCGTGCTGCTGGTAGCGCTCTACAATCGCAGGACCTCCCTCGAAGCGGCGTGGAAATACATCATGCTGGGCAGCATGGGGCTGGCGCTGGCGTTGTTCGCCACGGTGTTCACGTATGCGGCGGCCATCGGCCAGGGCGAGTCCGAAAAATTGCCGAGCTTCAACTGGTCGCACTTCATGTCTGTGGCTGGGCAGCTTGACCAGCGGCTGATCAAACTGGCGTTTGTCTTCGCGCTCGTCGGTTACGGCACCAAGGCGGGTCTCGCGCCCATGCACACCTGGCTGCCAGACGCGCACAGCGAAGCGCCATCGCCCACCAGCGCAATGCTCTCGGGCGTCTCGCTCAAGATCGCGCTCTATGCGCTTCTGCGCTTTCACATCCTCACCACGCAATGCCTCGACACAGGATTCAGCCGCACGCTGCTGCTGTGCTTTGGGCTGTTCTCGATGTTCCTGGCTGCGCCATTCATCTTGGTGCAGACAAACCTCAAGCGGCTGCTGGCGTATTCGAGTCTCGAACACGTGGGCCTCATCTGCGTGGGCATCGGCATAAGCACGCCGCTGACGATTTTCGGGGCACTGCTGCACATGGGCTATCACGCGTTGACCAAGCCAGTGTTGTTTTTCGCTGCTGGCAACATTCATCAAACATTCCATTCGCTCGAAATGCGCGTCATCGGGCCCGGCGTGGTGAAGGTGCTGCCGGTGACGGTGCTGTTGATGGGTCTGGCCGCTGTTGCAGCGACCGGCCTTCCGCCATTTGGTCTGTTTTACAGCGAACTGACGGTGCTCAGCGGCGGGTTTGCGGCAGGCAGAACGGTCATCAGCGTGCTGGTGCTGCTGGCGTTGGTGGCGGCATTTTGCGGAATCCTCAAGCAACTCACGCGAGTCCTGCTCGGCACGCCCAAGCTCGCGCGCACCAGCGATGCGATGGCGTGGGATGGCGTGCCGGCGATGGCGCTATTGCTGGGGGGGTTGCTGGTGTTCAGCGTGTGGTTGCCCGCGCCGGTGCTGCAATTGATTCGCCAGGCAGCCGGCATCGTTGGAGGGAAGCCATGACACTTCTCCTCCTTTTGCTCATTCCACTCTGCGCGGGCTTGCTTTGCCTCGCGACGAATTCGTGCGCGTGGTGGGAGCGGCTCAACCTGATCGCCTTTGCACTCGTCGCGGGGTTGACGTTCAAAGTGGCCGGCGACGTGGTTAAGCAAGGCACGGTGACAGCACTTGGAGGCTTCCTGCGGGCCGACGCCCTGAGCGCATTGGTGCTGGCGCTGACCGGGTTTGTGTCGCTTGCCTGCGCCATTTATGCCGTCGGTTATTTCCGCAAAGACGAGAAGGATGGCCGCGTCACGCACGCACAGTTGCGGCGCTATTACGTGCTCGCGCCGCTGTTCGTCGGCGCGATGCTGCTGGTGCCGCTGGCCGACAACCTGGGCGTGATGTGGGTCGCCATCGAAAGCACCACGCTGGCGTCCGTGCTGCTCGTCACGTTCTACAACAAAAAAACTTCATTCGAAGCAGGCTGGAAGTACATCATCATCGGCAGCGTCGGCATTTCGTTGGCGCTGTTCGGCACCGTTTTCACTTACTACTCGGCGGTGGGCGTGCTTGGGCCGGAAACGCGCGGCGGCATGAACTGGTCTGTGCTGGTGGGCGTGGCGGACAAACTGAATCCGCAAGCGATGAGGTTGGCGTTTGTCCTCGTGTTGTTGGGTTACGGCACGAAGGCGGGCCTGGCCCCGATGCACACCTGGAAACCCGATGCTTACGCGGAAGCGCCCGTGCCCGCGTCTGCGCTGCTGGGCGCCGGGTTCATCAATTGCGCCATTTATGCCATCATGCGCTTCGACGTGCTGGCCGAAAAATGTCTGGGCCACGAGTTCCCCGGCAAATTGCTGGCGGGCTTTGGCGTCGCTTCGATTCTCGTTGCCGCGCCGTTCGTGCTCGTGCAAAGAAACTTTCGCCGGCTGCTGGCGTATTCGAGCATTGACCACGCGGGCATCATGGTGGCGGGGCTGGGATTTGGCGGCAAGCTGGGCGCGCTGGGCGCCGCGCTGCACATGCTCTTTCACGCCGTGACCAAGCCGCTAATGTTTTTTTGCGCAGGCAACGTGCAACAACACTTCGCGACGCCGTATTTCTGGAAAGTGCGCGGCGTCCTTCGCACCCTGCCGTGGACGGGCGGGCTATTTCTGCTGGCGACGCTCGCGGTGACCGGCACGCCGCCGTTCAGTGTTTTTCAAAGTGAGTTCAACATTCTAAGTGCGGCGTTGATCGGCGACCACGGCTGGATGGCCTTCCTGTTCATCGCAGGTGTGGTCACGATTTTCACCGGCTTCCTGCGCCACATGTCAAAAATGAACCTAGGAACGCCGCACGAGGACACGCCCCAAGGCGATTCATGCCCGTGGAAACTCGGCGCGATGATTTCCCTGGCGGTGGTCATCGTTACGCTTGGGTTCTGGCTGCCCGCGCCATTGTTCAAACTCGTGCAACAGACGGCGCAGATAATCGAAGGTTCTCCATGAGCGCTCCATCATCACTCCAACCGATCCTCGACGACCTTGCTGAACGTTTTGGGCCGCAAATCGAGGAGACGCGCACGTTCAACCAGAACGAAGTATATCTGCACACGAAGATGGAATTCGTGCCGGGGTTGTGTGGTTACTTCTACCGAAAACAGGCGGGCCGTCTGGTCAGTGTCTTTGCCGAGGATGAGCGTGAACGGAGCGGGTGTTATTTCGTCCGCTACGTGTTCGCTGTGGACTCCGCTCACGCCTTCTTCATCGTGCGTATCCCCATCGCGCCCGACCAACCGAAATTCATTTCGCTGACCAATGCAGTCCACGCCGTAAACTGGCAGGAGCGCGAAGTTCAGGACTTGTTTGGCCTGAAGCTCATCGGCCATCCCAACCCGCGGCGTTGCGCACTGCACGATGATTGGCCGGAAGTTTTTCCGCTGCGCAAAGATTTCGATTTGCGCGCGTTACTGCCGCCGTTCACCGGAGAGCGGCACAAGTTTCGCGAGGTCGAGGGCGAGGGCGTTTTCCAAGTGCCGGTCGGGCCGGTGCACGCGGGCATTATCGAGCCTGGCCATTTCCTCTTCAGCGTCGCGGGCGAGCCAATTCTCTATTTGCAAATCCGCCTGTTCTACACGCACAAGGGAACGGAGAAACTCTTCGAAAACATGCCGGTGACGCATGGCATCCGGCTGGCAGAAAGCATTTCCGGCGATTCGAGCTTCGCGCACGCGACTGCGTTTTGCCATGCAGTGGAGCGCGCGGCGCAGGTTGAAGCGCCACCAAGGGCGCGAGCGTTGCGCACGATTTGTCTTGAGCTGGAACGCATTTACAATCACATCGCCGACATTGGCGCGATTGCGACCGACGTGGCGTTCGTGGTTGCGAACGCGCACGCGATGCGGCTCAAGGAGCGCGTCCTCCGGCTCAATGAGCACCTCACCGGCAACCGGCTGCTGCGCGGCATGGCCTGTCTGGGCGGGGTGCGGTTTGATTGGGATACTGAACAGGTGAACGCGGTTTCGCGATTGTTGAACGAGCTTGAGCCGGAATTTCAATCGCTCGTGCAACTGATCCAAGCTTCGGCGTCCACCCGCGACCGGTTGGAAGGAGCGGGAATTCTTTCGCCGGAAACGGCGGACAACTTTGGCGTGGTTGGCCTTGCCGGTCGCGCTTCGGGCGTTGACCGCGATTTGCGGCGCGACTTTCCGCACGCGGCATACGGCCAGGTGAAGTTCAGTGTTCCGGTTTACAAAGAAGGCGACGTGTTGTACCGGATGCAAGTGCGCGTTGATGAAGTCGGGCAGTCAATCGCCATCATCCGTCAACTGGCGACGAATCTGCCCGCAGGCGACGTGCGCGTGAATGTGGGCGAACTGCCACCAAACCGCGTGGCGCTGGGCTATGTCGAAGGCTGGCGCGGCGAAATCTTCCATTGGATACGCACCTTGCCGGGTAATCGGCTCGCACGCTGCAAGATCAAAGACCCGTCATTGCAAAACTGGCCCGCGCTCAGCGAAGCGGTGCTGGGCAACATCGTGCCGGATTTTCCAGTGATTAACAAGAGCTTCAACCTGTCGTATTCGGGAACGGATCGCTGATTATGCTGCAAATCCTCCGCAAAAGTTTTGCCACGGGCGTCGTCACGACGAGCTATCCGCAGACGCCGGCGGAAGTGTCCAGTCACGCTCGTGGTCGGCCTGAAATTGATTTCGCCAACTGGAAGGATGCCCGGCCCGCCACCGCGATTTGCCCAACGGGCGCGATTGCTTGTGCGGACAGCAATGGAGTAAGAACCGCAACGCTCGACTTGGGCAAGTGCATTTTCTGCGGCTTGTGCGCCGAGGTGGACACGGCCATTCGAATGACGAGCTCCTGCGAACTTGCGGCGAGGCGCGGCGCAGATTTGAAATTTGCAGCCAGGTACCAACTCAATTCCGATGGCACGCACGGGAAAATGTTGGAGCAGCCAGGGACTGGGCCAATGGACAGAAAATCCTTTGAGGCAACCGGCCGGGAACTGCAAGCGCGTATCCACAAAGTGCTGGGCCGTTCATTGCACATTCGTGAAGTGGACGCCGGCTCGTGCAACGGCTGCGAGATTGAAATCGTCGGGTTGAACAGTCCGGTTTACGACATCGAGCGTTTTGGTGTTCACTTCGTTGCCTCGCCGCGGCACGCGGACATGCTGCTGGTCACCGGGCCGGTCACACGCAACATGGAACTCGCCCTCCGCAAGACCTACGACGCCATGCCCGCACCGAGACTGGTCGTGGCCGTTGGCGCGTGCGGATGCAGCGGTGGCATTTTCGGTCAGAACTACGCGAGTCTGGGCGGCGTGGACAAAGTTGTGCCGGTGGATGCCTACATTCCCGGTTGCCCGCCGAATCCGCACGCGCTGTTGCATGGGATTCTGCTGGCGATTGGCCGGATGGACGGGCCTTGACACTTCTGGTAAACTCGGACGGCTGAGGGTTTTTGCGATTTATGAATGAACCCATGCAAAATCTGCTGAAACTCCAAATGCTGGAGTTCAGCGAGAAGCAAGATAAGAACACCGCGGCATTGATCGCGGAACTGCGAGGCAAAATCCCGCCCCAAATCCTCGGCCATTACGATCGGTTGCGTGTGCGCGGCAAGAAAGGGTTGACCGCAGTCATCAACCAGGTTTGCACCGGCTGCCACATGCGCCTGCCCCTTGCGGTGATCATGACCCTCAAGCACGGCCAGGACATCCAACTGTGCGACACTTGCGGGCGTTATCTGTACCTGCCGAGCGCGGCGGAAAACGCGCCGGCGCTCAAACCGCCGGAATCGAAACCCGGCCAGTCACCGCGCCGACGCAAAAAAACCACCACTTCGGCTGAACCCGTGGCGGATGGGCGGGATCGTGTCATCGCCGAAGCCAGTTGAATCCCGGACGAATGCTGGATGAAGCGCCAGCAGGAGCACCAGGTCGCCATAGCCAGCAGCAACGTGATTTTCCGTGTCGGGTGTTCAATCGCCAACAACGTCGCGGCGATAAGTCCGACGAGCAGAAATAAAATTCCCTTTGCCTTGATCCAGGTTGGGTTCGTGATGTCTTTTATGGCAGCAAACTCACAATGGCTTCCGCGGCACGGCTGCTTGCACCGGGGACGCCGAGCGAGGCGACGATCTTGGCCAACTTCGCTTTCACAGCTTCGCGACGGGTGCGGTCGGTCAACAACTCAAGCGCGGCACGAGCTATGTTTTCTGTCGTGGCGGCGTGTTGGATGAACTCCGGAAAGATTTCTTCCCCCGCAAGCAGGTTTGGCATCGCAAGAAAGTCCACACCCACGATTTGCCTGCCGATGAGATAGGAGGGCCACGATGTTTTGTAAAACACCACCGCCGGCACGCCGAACATCGCGCACTCCATCGTGATCGTGCCGGACTTGGTGATGGCGAGGTCGGCCTCAGTCAACGCTGAGGCGAGCCCGCCAACCTGCGTTTCCAAACCCATCGGCACGTTGAACGACCTGGCCGATTGGGCGAGGGCTTCGTCGGGCAAGACGATTTTGCCGTGCAAGGTGGGCAACTCCTGTCTCAGCAACTCGAACACGCCCGTGACCACCGGCCAATGCCGACGCACTTCGTCCATGCGGCTGCCGGGCAGGAGGACGACTAGCGGCGGTGGTTTTGACTCTGACTTCTGACCTCTGATTTCTGACTTCTGAAATCTCCCCACCATCGGATGACCGACGAATTCCACGCGCAACTTCGGCACGCGCTTGTCATACCACTGCTTTTCGAACGGGAAAATGCTCAGCAGCAGATCGTAATTCTCCGCCAAGGTGTAGGCGCGATCTGGACGCGAAGCCCAAACCTGTGGCGAAACGAATTGCACGATCTTCGGATTCCACGGCACAAATTCCGTCCGATGTTTGCGGACGTAGTTCTTGATCGCCTTGCCGAAACGCAAATTGAACCCGCCATAGTCCACGCCGATGATCACGTCCGGCTGCCTTTGAATCGCGATTCGCAACAGTTGTTTGAACAGCTTGCGGAACTTGAGGTAGTTCTTCAGCACATCCGACAGGCCGAGGACGGCGTGTTGCGTCAAGTCGAACGCCAGTTCCACGCCTGCCGCCGCCATCTTTGGCCCGCCTGCGCCGAAGAATCGGGGCGCGAGCGCCGTGCGCAACGGCTGCACATCCGCGGTTGAATCTAGCGAACCTGTAATCACCTTCTGTCGCAACGTCCCGACAAGTTCGGCGGCGAGCAGGTCGCCGCTTGCCTCGCCCGCGATGAGCATGAAGGATTTGGGTTTCACAAATTGTTATATCGCAAAGGCGCAAAGACGCGAAGATGCAAAGTCATTTTGCTTGGATAAGCGTTTGCAGCGGACGGCATTTCCCGCCGCGATGAATCATGGCGTGGCAATTCGCGCAAACGACAGCGAGGTCGTTGAGCTTGGTCTGGCTTGGTGTCGTTCTGTCACCGAGAGGGTTGAGGTGATGCACTTGCGCGTAATCTCGCCCAAGCTCGCCATAAACAATCTCAAAATCAAAGCCACATCCCGGCACTTCACAATGGAGACTTCCGTTTCCTAGCTTTTTAGTTTCGGCGACTTTGGCATCACGAAGTGACTGCTCCCGTTTGCGGTGTCTAACGAGAGACATTCTTTCCGCGCCTTCCATAGCGGCGAGTTCTGGGTCGATGGTTACGGTTGCCAAAGAGGTTTTACCAACGTGTGCCGCCCACTGTTCTTCCAGTTCAGCGGCGATATCATCAGGAATCCGAGTGCCAGACGCTTGCGGTGTCCAATTAAAATTTGCCAGCTTCCCTTTTCGGAGTTCCTGCATACCGAGCGGGGAGTCAACTTGAGGATTAATCAGTCGCTCCCAATCCCCGTCCACGCCTAGACATTTCTCTCCAGTTGCGGCTTTGGCAGTGTCCCAATGCAAACGCAAGTGAGGCGCAGTCATCGCCCAACCAGAGCCCATAATACCTCTGGGTTCTTCCGTGACCCTCATCAGAAAGATTCGATCTCCAGGTTGAATACTCTTCGTAACCCCACAACTCCAACTCTCAAAAACCGACTTGCCTGCCAGCGTTTGCGCACTCACTTCCGCAAGATTAACCCACTGCCAGCGCCGCGGATTCCAAGTCAACAAATAGGTTTTCATTCTCTGCGTCTTTGCGCCTTTGCGTCCTTGCTTTAAATCGTTGCTGCCTGAACCTGTCGCGTGATTTCAAAGGCCAAGTCCAATGCGCGCTTCGCCGATTCGCCGCTGACCATCGGGGTTTGGTGTTCGCGGACGCAATTCACGAAGTGCTGCAGCTCCAGTTTTAAGGGTTCTTCTTTCGCGAGAGGCACAGGTTCGCGTACGATTCGTTTGCCAGCGAATTCGCTGACGATGGTCGAGTCACTGCCCAAGCCGAGTTTCGTAGCCAACATCTTTTTCAGAATGGAGCTTTCCTCTTCGCCGTCGCGGGCGATGCGGTAAATGAAACCCTCCTGCGCGCGGTAATCGAGCGAGATATAGCTGGGCGTTGCGCCACCGCTGAAGACACGGATCTTGCGCATCCGCTCCGGGCTGACCCGGCTGGCGGTAAGGTTGGCAACACAGCCGTTGGCAAAGTGCAGCCGGGCGTTCGCAATGTCCTCGGACTTGCTCAAGACTGGAATGCCAACGGCGTCAACGCTGGTCACAGGCGATTTCACGAACGCGAGCACGACGTCGAGGTCGTGAATCATCAAGTCGAGCACCACGCCAATGTCTGTCGAGCGGGCAGGGTAGGGCGAGAGACGGTGGGTTTCGATGAAACGCGGTTGCGGCGCGGCGGTTTCGAGATATTTGAAAACGGGATTGAACCGTTCGACGTGCCCGACTTGAAGGACGCAGTGGTTCGTCTGCGTCAATTGAACAAGTTCGGTGGCTTGCTCGGCATCGTCGGTCATCGGTTTCTCGACCAACACATGCTTACCCTGCTGCAGGAACATTTTCGCCAGTTCGAAATGCGTGTTTGTCGGCGTGACGATGCTCACGGCCTCGGCCTCGTCCACGATTTCCGCGAGGGACTCGAAGGCGTGTGTGCGATGTTTCATGGCAAGATGGCGGACGACTTCCTTGTTGATGTCGTAAATACCGACGAGTTCCACCTGCCGCGCGGAATCCAATTGCTCGTAAATCCGCACGTGCTCCTTGCCGAGCGAACCGGTGCCGACGACGGCGACCTTTACCTTCGATGTCATGCGCACAGTCTGCCATTGAGGAATGACCGCTGACAACTGGCAAACTTTCAACTTTCAACCTTCAGCCTGCAACGCCTAAGATTCGTCTGTGTTCATTCTCGGCTACATACTCACCGCGGCGGCGGCGTATTTGCTTGGCTCGATTCCGACCGGCTACCTGGTCGGACGCCAGCGCGGAGTTGACATCCGCACCGCCGGCAGCGGCAACATCGGTGCGACGAATGTGTTTCGGATTTTAGGGAAACCTGCTGGAATCTGCGTGTTGTTGTTGGACGCCTTGAAAGGATTCGCCGCGGTGGCGCTGGTTCTGAAGTATTACCGCGAGCTGAATGAGTTCCTGCCCCAAATGTTCCCCGTTGACGCCTTCGCGCTCCCGGCGGTTCGGCTTAATTATGCAATTCTGGCCGGCGTATGCGCCGTGATTGGGCACAATTATACCTGCTGGCTCGGCCTCAAAGGCGGCAAAGGCATTGCCACTTCGGCCGGGGTTTATCTTGCGCTGGCGCCGCTCGCTATGAGCATCGCGTTGGGCGTTTGGATTCTTCTCTTTGTGGTCAGCCGCTATGTGTCCATTGCTTCCATTGCGGCGGCGGTTGCCTTGCCCACAGCGGTCTGGTTCACGACGAACAGCCTATGCCTCGGCATTGTCACCACGGCTCTGGGTGTCCTTGCGATTTACAAACACAAGTCGAACATCCAACGGCTGCTGACGGGAGCAGAAAATCGCGTTCATTTCAAAAAGGAGAAAACTGTCACATGAAAGTTACAGTTCTGGGCGCAGGTGCGTGGGGAACCGCGCTCGCCAGAATGCTCGCCGCGCGCGACCACCGCGTCTTGCTGTGGGATTTCTTTCCAGAAACCCTTGAAGCGATCCGCAAGACCGGGCGCAACGAACGCTACCTGCTTGGCATCGAATTGCCCGCCGGCCTGCGAGTTGAGACGGACGCGAACAAGGCTGTTGCCGGCGCGGAACTCGTCGTGGTGGCGAGCGTGTCCAAAGCTTTTCGCGGCGTGACGAAAGTGCTCGGCGGTTTCAACGGCATCGTCGTCAGCGTGACCAAGGGAATCGAATTCGAAACCGGCGACACGATGACGGACATTCTCAAGGAAAACGCGTCGCACGCGCGCATCGTGGCCATGTCCGGTCCGACACTGGCAATGGAAGTGGCGCGCGGCGTGCCCACAGCTATCGTCGCGGCGAGTGCGGACGCGGCGGCGGCGCAGGCCGTGCAGGCACTTTTCCACAGTCCGGCGTTCCGGGTTTACACGAGCAGCGACGTGCATGGCGTTGAACTCGGTGGCGCGCTCAAGAATGTCATCGCCATCGGCGCCGGCGTTTGCGACGGACTGGGATTTGGCGACAACTCGAAAGCGACACTGGTGACGCGCTCAATCTCGGAAATGCGGCGATTGGGCGCGGCGTGCGGCGCGCAGCCGGACACGTTCACTGGCTTGAGCGGGCTGGGAGATTTGATGGTGACGTGCTTCTCCAAACTCAGCCGCAACCGCGGATTTGGCGAGCGTTTGGGTCGTGGAGAGAAAGCGGAAGCCATCGTGGCCAGCATGGTGGCGGTGGCGGAGGGTTATCCGACCGCACGCGCGGCGCACGAACTGGCGCGCAAGCGCAACGTCGTCATGCCCGTCATTGATGAAGTTTATGACATGCTCTACGAAGGCAAGGACGTGCGCAAAGCGGTGCAGGATTTGACGGCGCGCGAATCGAAGGCGGAGGACTGATTTTCTACGACGGATAAGCTCACAACCAGCTTTGAAATTCCTCAAGCTCAACTTCCGCATCCTTGAGAATCTTATTGAGCAAACCCGGCCCGATGGTTTCGCCGGAATGAATGGGGACGACCGTCCGTCGTCCGTCGGGATGCTGGAGGAAATGGTGGCTGCCTTTGACGCGCATAACAATGAAACCAGCATGGCGCAATGCCGCCATCACTTCACGACCGCGAAGCCTGGGCAAACGCGGCATGATCAAACGGCGATTCGCTGCACGCCGATGAACTCGTTCGTGGACACCGACTCGCGTTCAACTTCGAGACACAATTCTATGGCTTCGCGGATGCGCTCCATGAGCTTGTCCAACGAGCGCGCCTGCGTGTGGCAGCCCTGCAGCGCCGGAACGCTGGCGACGTAATAGCCTTCCTCGTCTCGCTCGACGACCACGCTGAATTCCCTTTTAACCGCTCTTTTCATGCCGCGACTATCGCTGAATTATTGTGACACCGCAAGGCCAGCATGGTGGCGGTGGCCGAGGGCTATCCCACCGCGCGCGCGGCGCACGAACTAGCCCGCAAGCGCAACGTCGTCATGCCCGTCATTGATGAAGTTTATGCCATGCTCTACGAAGGCAAGGACGTGCGCCAGGCGGTGCAGGATTTGACGGCGCGCGAATCGAAGGCGGAGGACTGAGCGAAACGTTCAGTTGCGGGACCGAGAATAGAAACAACTTTCGCCTATCCTTACGTTCGGCATGCTTCTATGTGTTCGATTTGGTAATAAATATCCGACCGCCTTCTTCATCCACAACCCAATCTTCGAGGTAGGAACTCCCTTTCCGAATAGAAAAATGCAACGGGTTCTTGATGCTCTTTGGAGTCCACAGACTCGTATCAATCTTTTGATCCGTACCCGTCTCGACCTGATCCAAGAACTCCTCTGGAATGCCAATGGTGAAATCCTCCCGCTTTTTGTGAATAGATGCTTCAACCACGCTCCAAAGCTGATCGCGCGGAACTGTGAACGTTATCCATACACCGTAGTCTTGGAATCCGGAGATCGCATGGAACAAATCCCAAGAGGCTGGCGGCAGGTCTATGCCGCTGTCCTTAATGGCTTGGCGAACTTGTATATCTGAACACACATTAGTCCTCTCCCAAGATTTCATGCCTTCGGCCACTTTTCTGACGGCAAGCACTGCGCCCAGCAATAGCGCGCCGCAGACGCACCCGATAAGAAAGAGGCCCACCCTGGCAAACGGTGAAGATCCCCGAGAAAACAAAATTCCTGCGATTGCTATGAGAACAATCAGACCTATGTTTATTATGGCGATCATCTGACGAATGCCGAACAATGAATGGACGGCGGATTCATCCGCCTATCCTGTTTCAGGGATGGAGATTATTTTCGGCGTAACTGGTTGTCGAGCGCGGTTTTTCAAGATTTGTGACCGGCAAGCACGTCCAAGCAAAGGCGGAAGATTGATTCAGCCACAGATGAAACACAGATTACTACGCGACTTGGTCCTGTTTCTTATCTGTGTTTCATCTGTGAGAATCTGTGGCTTAAGCCATGGCGGCCTTGATTTTCTTCAACAACTCCGCGTGGGATTCCACGGGTTTGAATTGCGGGAATTGTTGCTTCACGTTCTCCGGCGCGTGGATCAGGAAACCCACGTTGGCCTCGGCGAGCATGGTGGTGTCGTTGTAGGAATCGCCCGCGCTGATGACGTGGTAATTCATCCGCCGGAAGGCCGCCACCGCTTCGCGCTTCTGTTCGCGGATGCGCAACTGGTAATTCACGATGCGGTCGTTCTCCACGACCAGCCGGTGGCACAGCAGCGTGGGCCAGCCGAGTTTCTGGAGCAGCGGCGCGGCGAATTGCTCGAATGTGTCCGAGAGAATGATGACCTGCACGATGGTGCGCAGTTCGTCGAGAAATTCCTTCGCGCCCGGCAGCGGTTCCAGCGTGCCGATGACGCGCTGGATGTCCGAGAGCTTCAGTCCGTGCCGGTCAAGAATGGCGAGCCGGCCGCGCATGAGCTTGTCGTAATCCGGCTCGTCGCGCGTGGTGCGGCGCAGTTCCGGGATGCCGGTCTTCTCGGCGACGGCAATCCAATTTTCGGGAGTGAGCACTCCCTCCATGTCCAGGGTTACGATTGATTGTTTCACGGCGCGGGAGTTTTTCAGAACTGGCGGTTGGAATCAATCACAGTCCGGTTGAGCCGAACGTTTCGGTAAGACGGAAGCGCCCGCCGGTCGTTTTCAGCAACCTGGCCGATTTCTATTGCGGCTTCGCAGGCGCAGGAGCTGTGAGCCGCTTGATGTGTTCTTCGTATTTTGCCGCGTCGTCTTTCTTGCCGAGCTTCTGCGCCAGCGGCAGAAGCTTGTGGTAAATGGAAAGCATGTCGGCATAGTCCGGCGATTCTTCGAGGAACTTCTGGTAATTTTCGTAAGCGTCTTCGTCGCGATTCAGCGCCATGAGTTTCTCGCCAAGCGTCAGCCGGAGCCGGATGCGCTGTTGCGGCGAGGGGTCGAGCTTGAGAGCCTGTTGGTAGGTGAGTGCCGCCGAGGATGGTTTTCCCTGCGCGGCGTAGAGGTCGGCGAGTTTTTCCGTGAGCACGGCGCTTTGTTTGGTCGTGTCCAGTTGCTCAAGGTAACCCACCAACTCGGCCACGGGCGCGTGGCGCGCTAGGCTCAGATTCACGACGCGCAAATGCGACCATTCGATGAGCTTGCTATGCCGGCGTTCCAAGTCCTCATGCAACAACTGCGGATTTTTTCCGAATGGCCGATAAAGCGGGTCTCCGACCACGGTGGTTTGCCATGACAAGGCGGGTTGCGCCGCATACGCCGCCTCGCCAAACGTAAATCCGTAGAAAATCAGCCGGCCCGCGAACACGCCCACCTCAGGTGTGCCGCCCAGATACGGCTCGTCCACGCAACCCATCGTGCAGGTCACCCCTTTGGCGAGCAACGGCCCGACCCAGCCGCGATTCGTCGCGCGTAACGATACGGCGCTGAACGAATGGAGATGGTAAGCGAACGCGCCGGGCATGAATTCCACTTTCGGCAGCGTGAACGGGCCGGACACGTTCTCGCGATACCACCCGGCGTAAAACGCAATGTGACTCATCGGGAAACTTGCCGGGAAAGTATCCCCGCCCTCGTCCACGACGGTCTCGAAGCCGAAATAGCGGGCTACCTCCGCCGCGCTGCGAATCCAGTCGTCACCCGGCTTCATGACGGGATCGGTCGTGCCACGGAGATCGAAGTAGGCGCGTCCCCACAGCCCATCGTTCTCGGCTTGGAGCGCCCGGTCCACCAGCCCGCGGGCGATTTCCGGCGTCGGCCCGTCGAGCCGCGTTACCATGAGCACTCCGTTGGTGGGATGCAGCATGGCGCTGTTCGTGATCGTGAAAAGCGGATTGCGCAGCAGGCCGAGAATCGGCCGGTTCTGTTCCGCCATGGGCAGGACCGCGAGTTCGGAATCCACCGCCGCGCCGTTCTTGCGGAACTCTGGCCGCGTGGAATTCTCCACCGCCTCAAAGAAATCCTTGTCGTGCGCGATTCTCAACGGGACGCCATAACACAACGCCACGTAGCGGATTTTGGATTCGATGACTCTGCTTTCGACGCGGGCCGGCTTGCCGTTTGTGGCCGGAACTTCAATTGCGCCGTGACGCCAGAGCCTGGCGGCTTCGAGTTTCTTCGCGAGCGGCGTTTGCAGGTCGTCGTTATATTCCTTCCGGGAAATCTCCTCGCCAGTCGGCAAGGCGAAACCGAACACCTGATTTTTCGGCACCTGCCGTTTCGCCGCGTAATATTCCGCCAGCGCCTTCGACTCGGGCAGGCGCGAGTTGTAAACGACCACGACTTCGTCACCGCCCCCGAACGCGGACCCCGGCGCGAGCGTTCCCGCCAACCCGACGATGCTCAAAATGAATAATATGCGTGTCACACTTGATGGATTCGACCGGGAACTTGACGGGATGTTCTGGTTTTTCGCGAGAAATGTTCTGGCGCGTCCTCAAACCTCATAAATCATGCTTCACAACTCACCTTCAACCCGTCATACGCCAGCCACACGCCGTCGGGCAATTCCGCCTGCGCCACGTCATGGTCGTAATCGTGTGTCAGGTGAGTCAGATACGTGCGGCCCGCGCGGATACGCCGCGCCGTTGTCAGCGCCTCATCCAGGCACATGTGCGTGCGGTGCGGCGCGAGCCGCATGGCGTCGAGCACGGCCACTTCCACGCCGCGCATTTGTTCCACGATGGCGGGTGGCACTTCCTTGCAATCACTCAGGTAGGCGAGGCGTTTGCGACCGGCCTGGATGAACAGATAGCCGTTGGTGTTCGTTGAGCCATGCGGCACCGGCAGCGGAACGATTTCGAGGTCGCCGAGTTGAAACGGCCCTTCAATGTGATGCGGCTCCGGAATGAAATAACCCCGTGGCCGCGGCCCGTCGTGAAAGGCATAGGTGAACACGCGCCGCAAATCCTGCATCGTCTCCTCACTGGCGTAAATCGGCAGCGCCTGGCCGCCGCGCAGTTCGCAAAAGCGCCGGCAATCGTCCAGCCCCATGATGTGGTCGGCGTGCGAATGGGTGAAAATGATCGCGTCCAGGAAACGAATGTTTTCGCGCAACGCCTGCAAACGAAATTCCGGGGTGGTGTCCACAACGAGTTTGACCTGCTCCGTCGCCACGTAAATCGAAGCTCGCGTGCGATGATTTTTCGGGTTGGCCAGGAACTCCGGCGGGTAGTCCTTGCCGATCAGCGGCACGCCTTGCGACGTGCCCGAGCCGAGAAACGTGAACGAAAACGCCATTTTCAAAAATAGTTTTTGCCGAACGATTGCATAACCAGTCAAATGAGTGACGACAATTCTACCAATGTTGACGACGCTGCGCATTAAAAACCTTGCCCTCGTGGCCGATTTGACGCTGGAACTCCAGCCCGGCTACAACGTCATTACTGGCGAAACCGGTGCGGGCAAGTCCATCCTCATCGGCGCGCTCAACCTCGTCCTCGGCGAACGTGCCGACCGCACGCTCATCCGTAGCGGCAGCGACAGTTGCTCGGTCGAGGCGGTCTTCGACGTGGCGAAACTCAAAGCACCGCTGAAATCCTTCCTGGACGAAAACGGCCTCGAACCGTGCGAAGACGGCCAGCTCGTTCTCAAGCGCACGTTCACGGCCAACGGCACAAATCGCCAGTTCGTCAACGGCTCGCCTACGACGTTGAACATCCTCGCTACCATCGGCGAATGGCTCGTGGACATCCACGGCCCGCATGACCACCAATCGCTGCTGCATCCCGCGAAGCAACTCGCCATCCTCGACGCGTTCGGCGGATTGGAAAAGGACCGCGAGGCTTTTGGAGAACTTGTTCGTCGCCGCGCCGCGCTTGAAACCGAAAAGTCCACGCTCATCGTGGATGAAAAAACCTACGCCCAGCAACTCGACCTCCTCCGCTTTCAAGTGAAGGAAATCGAGTCCGCGCAATTGCAACCGGACGAGGAAGAGCGGGTCACGCAGGAACACCAACGCGCCAGTAATGCCGCGCGGCTGATCCAGTTGAGCCGCGCCGCGCTCGACTTGCTCTCCGAAAACGAAAGCTCACTCCAGACACAGACCGGCGTGGTCGGACGCACGTTGCAGGAATTGCAGCGCGTGGACGCGGGCGCCGCGCCACTGGTGGAGTTGCTCACACAAGCCGTCTCAAGCCTGGGTGAACTCCAGATGGAATTATCGCGTTACGCCGACAAGGTGGACGTTGACCCGGCGCGCTTGCAGGAATTGGAGGAGCGCCTGAACCTCATCCATTCACTCAAACGAAAATATGGCGCGTCGCTCGCCGAAGTCATCGCGTTTGGCAACGATGCGAAGAGCAAGTTGCAAAGCCTTGAATCCCGCGACGCCGAACTCGCCCGGCTCAATGCCGCGCTCGCGAAGCTGGACGCGGAATTGTTGCGCGCGGGTAAAGAACTCTCAGCCAAGCGACGTAAAGTGATCCCGCAACTCGCCAAGGCCGCGAGCAAACAACTCACCGACCTCGGCTTCAAGCAAAGCATGTTTGACGTGGCGATAAGGGCTGATTTCGTGGGAGACGAGGTAACGAGTCTCAAAATAAAAGAGAGTCAGAGACTCCTCACGTCGTCTCCTACAATCCGACACAGTGGTTTCGACGAGGTCGAATTCCAATTCTCCCCAAATCTCGGCGAGCCGGCCAAACCGTTGCGCGCCATCGCCTCCTCCGGCGAAATGGCCCGCGTGATGTTGGCCCTCAAGACCGTGCTCGCCGCCGAGGACGAAATCCCCGTGCTGATTTTCGATGAAGTGGACGCAAACGTCGGCGGCGAAACCGCCAACACCGTGGGCGAAAAGATGCGGCAGATTGCGACCAAGAGACAGGTGCTGTGCATCACGCATCTCCCGCAAGTCGCCGCGCCGGCCGGCGCACATTACGTTGTAACCAAGCAAATGAAGGATGGCCGCACGATTTCCGAAATCGCGTTGATCAATGGGAAGGAACGTGTGACGGAACTGGCGCGAATGTTGGGCGGTCAAACCGACGCGGCACGGAGACATGCGGAGGCGCTATTGAAATGAAGCGTCGCATGTTACCAGACCGATTGCACAGGTGAGAAATCAGTCGAATCAACGTCAGCGAGTTCCGCCTATCCTTATGTTGACGCTTTCATCATACCTGCCCGACCCGAGACAAAATATCCCATTTGGTCATGTTGAACTCTGATTGGCTCAACGCACCAGTTTGAAATGCACGATAGAGCTTGGTTACTCGCTCTATGGCGTCGGCCTGCTTATCTTTGGGCCGACCCAATATCAGGTTTTTGGCGCGCTGCCATTCTTCTGGCGAGAGCGCTCCCTGCTGAACCAATTGAGCGAGCTTCTCCAACTCGTCTGCAACGGCAGTTGCAGGCACTGCGCCTTCCAACCGCTCAACCAAAGTTGCCGCAGCTTCATGTGCAATGCGAAGCCGCTGCTCAACGGTTGTAGGACCATGATATAACTCATTCAATTCTCTCCCACGCGGGGTAGCGGTGGAAATAAGGTGGGACTCCGAGCAAGACGCACATTTCTCCGTGTTCTTTTCAGGTGGGTAAAACGTCTTCTTCTTCGCCCCACAGTTCGCGCAGATGTACTCGTACTCAGTGATGTCCAACTTCCAATACCAGATTGCGAGTGCAACCACGATCAGAACAACGATGATTACTATTTGCATTGCATCCTCGAATCAGCGCAGGGTCGAACTCATTCGTCAACATCTAAATAGACGGCGCGAAGTTCAGCCTATCCATGCTCAACTTCCGCCTATCCTTTTTCATGTCGCAATCCTGTTTTAGACGCAGAAGCTTGTCCAGCACGGTTTCCGTCGCAATTGAGCGCCGAACCAATCCAAGCAAGGGCGGAAGTTACGGCGAAGATTTCCGACGCCGTGCGATCAGGGGAATAACTGAGAGCACCACGCAACCCCATCCGAACCAATCGCCGTATTTGTTGTAAAACGTCGCCGCGCGTTTTTCTCCCGGCGCGAGCACGGGAATTTGCGCGGTCATCACACCTGCGCCATACACGCTGCCGGATTTGTCGCGGAAGATTTCTCGCAGCCGACCGCGTGAATCAATCCAGCAGGTCAGTCCGTTGTTGCAGCAGCGCACGAGCGGGAGGCCGTTTTCCACCGAGCGAAAAACGGCGCTGGCGGCGTGTTGCCATTGCTCCGCGCCTTCACCAAACCAGCCATCGTTCGTGAGGTTGACGAGGAAATCTGTTTCGTCGTTCGCATATTCGCGCACGAGCTGTGGGAAAACGTCCTCAAAACAGATGAGCGTGGCCGTTTTGATTGAAGCGCCGGTTTCCGACCCGGCTCGTTGGAGTTCACGCTTTAGCGTGTTCCCCGGCCAAGCTAAAGCTTGCCCTCCAACCTCCATTTCAAAAGTCACGAACTTGTCGCCGGACGTGAAACCGCCGGTGATGGGCGTGAACCACTTCACGAACGGCAACCAGCGAATCAGCGGAATGAATTCGCCGAACATGACGAGGTGGCGCTTGTGATACACGTTGGCCAATTTACCGTCCGGACTGACGAGAAAACTGCTGTTGAAATAATCGCCATCATCCGGGTTCGTCGAGCCGACCCGGCGCTCGGCGTCGTCGCTGCCGATGATCATCCAGACGTGGTTCGACCGCGCGAGGCCCGTGATGGTGCGAAACGTCTCTTCGTCGTAGCGAATCATTTTCGGGACGGCGGCTTCGGGCCAGAGCAGCAAGTCGGTTTCGTTCGTGAGGGATTGAGTGGTGAGTTCGAGCAACTGGCGGAAGCGGTTGTCGTTTTCCTTTTCGTTCCAGATCATCGTTTGCGGGATGCTCGGCTGGACGAAAGTGACGCGCAGCGTTAGGCCGTCGGAGGTTGGCTCGCGCAATTGGCCGAAGCCGAAAACAAACACCGCCATGAGCGCGGCCAGCGGCAAAATGATTTCACCCAGCCAGGCGTGGCGCACCGTGGGCTGACGCAAAATGGCGAGCACCGCCGAATAAATCGAAATCGAAACCCAAACGACCAGGAACGAGACGCCATAAACGCCGGTCACGGAGGCGATTTGAATCAACGGTAGCATCTGGTATTGCGACGTGCCGATGAGATTCCACGGAAAACCGCTGAGTAACCGGCCCACGATCATCTCCAGCGCCACCCAGATGGCCGCGCCTCCGAGCGACCACGCCGTGCGCCGCGCCCAACCGCCCGCGCCAACTTTGCCGGACAGCAGCCAGACCCACGCCGCCGGATACAGTGCGAGATAGGCGCTCACCGATACCAAGCCCAGGATCGGGTAGCCCCGCGCTGGAATCAGCAACAGCCAGTAAAGCGACGCGAGGTAATGCGCCAAGCCCGCCACGTAGCCGATGCGAAAGGCATCGCCGCCGCTCTTGCCCCAAGCGGTCGCGAGGATAAGCGCCGGCCCGACCCACGCCAGACCGGCCAGGCCGATTTCGAGAAAGGCCGCCGCCAACAGCAGTCCCGCGACGATGGCGAGCAGGTAGCGGCTGCGCAAAAGGATTTGGCCCGCGAGATTTTTCAACGCGGCGAGCTTGGCGGAAAAGCGCAGAAAGGCAAGTTTGCGGGTAGGCCGTGTTGCTGCGTGCGCGCCGTACCTGTGATTGAACGAGCGGGCGCACGGAGTGCCGCGCCGTACCTTGGCAATTTCAAGAGAACTTTTTCAGCAAGCCGAGCAACCGCTGCCTCACCACGCTGCGATGTGGCGAGGCGGCAGCTTCGGCGGCGAGGCGGTCTTTGTTCGCGACGAACCAATCGTAGCTTTCGCGAAACATTTCATCGTTGGAGTAGCGCGGTTTCCAGCCGAGTTGCAACAGTGGTTGCACGTCGAAGTAGAACGCTTTGTGGTAGGTGAGGTAGTGCCATGGGGCGAGCGGGCTGAGGCGCAGCCAGTCGAGGACGCGCAGTGTGCTAATCGTGAGTCCGGCGGGCAGGCTGACAACGCGCGACGTGGAACGCGCATGAGCGATCACATGATCCAGTGCCTCGCGCAGCGTGCCGAAGCGATCGGCGCCGACGTTGTAAACGCCGGGTTTGCCCACATCCATCGCGAGCAGGTAGGCGTCCATGAGGTCGTGTGCATGGGCGAATTGGAACTTCTGGTGGCCGTCGCCGATGACGTAAATTTTCCGGTTCTCGGAAATCCACTGGAAGAGAATCTGAAAAATGCCCAGCCGGCCTTCGCCGAGAATCGTGCGGGGACGGATGACAATGAGCGGCAGCCTGGCCTTTTCGGAAATTTCGCGCACTGCGAGTTCGCCGGCCAGTTTGGCGCGGCCGTAAATCTCGACGGGGCGAAATGGCGAATCGTTGGTCACCGGACATTCCGGCGCGCCGAAGATTGCGCTCGAACTCATGTGAATGAACGTTTTCACGCCTGCCTTCACCGCTTGTTCGGCGGCGATGCGCGAGCCCTCCACGTTCACAGCCCAAAAATCCCCGCCGGCCTTCGTCAGTGGCACGAGCGCCACATTGTGATGCACCACGTCCACGTCCCGCATCGCGCGAGCCACGCTCGCGGCGTCCCGGATGTCGCATTTCGCAAACTCAATCTCTTTGGGCCGCGATGTGTCTTCCCAAACGTCCAGGATGCGGACGTGTTCGCCGCGTGCGTGAAGCCGCCGTGCGATGAGGTTGCCGAGAAAGCCAGAGCCGCCGGTGATGAGATGTTTCATGTGTTGAGCTTCAAAAAGTCTGTCCATTCGCCGCGCACCACTTGAGCGAACGGCGCATGCCTTCCTCAAGTTCGATGGTCGGACGGTAATCCAGCTCACGCTCAGCCCGCGCGACCGAGCAGGCGATGGTTTTGTTCATTTCGGAGAGCACGTGGATTTTCTGGTTGTAAAGCCCGAACGCTTGGAGGGTTTTATCCGCGAACCAAGCAACTTCGCTCACGATGCCGGGCAGACGCATCCGCTTGTGCGCGCATTTGTGGCCGAACTCCTTTTCCAGCAAGCGCTCGATGGTGTCGGTGATTTCATTCATCAAGTAAGGCTTGCGATCGGCGATCCAATAAATCTGTCCGTTCGCGCACTCGGTGATCGCGGCGAGAATGAGGCCCTGGCAAAGATTGTCCACGTAAGCCATCGAGCGCAGAGTCGCGCCGCTGCCGACGATGGGCGCTTTGCCGTCGCGGATCATTTTGAAGAACAACGTCTGGCGTGGCGGTTGGTTCGGCCCGTAAAACCACGGCGCGCGGATGATGACCGTTTCAATTTTGTCGGCACGCTGCTTCACCGCCAGTTCCATCTCCATTTTCGAGCGACCGTAGTTCATGTAAGGGTAATAAGGCGAAAGTTCGTCGAACAAGTGGTCGGAATAGGGGTTGCAGCCGCACGGAGAGTTCGACGAGACGACGACGGCGCGTTTCACGCTGGCGCGAATTGCCGCGTCGAGCAGATTCACCGTCCCGTCGCGATTGATCCGGTAGAACTCCGAGACGCAACGCGGGTGAATTATACCGGCGGTGTGGAAGAGGGTGGCGTCTTTCGCGCCGGCGCTGAACCTGACGCAATCCTCGACGTTGCGAAGGTCGCCGGTGACGATCTCGACGCGGTCGGAAAGTTTGCGAAGTGCGGTGGCGTTCTGACCGGGAAGGAGCAGCACGCGGATGCGCAAGTCTCTCTGCGGCTCGCGCAACGCTTCATGCTCCGGCAACCCGCGCACGAGCGATTCCACAAGTCGCGAGCCGAGCCAGCCAGTGGCGCCGGTAACCAAAACAAGGTTTGGGTTGAGATTCATTCGTCAGAATCGGCCCAGGAATTTTAACGTGTTGCGACGGGCGATGGCCATGATCGAGCCTTGCGGGTTCACACCGGGCGCGGTGCAAAGCAAACTGGCGTCATTCACGAAGAGATTCCTGAAACCGTGAACGCGGCCGAACGAATCTGTGGCGCACTTGCTTCGGTCTTCGCCCATTGGGCACGAGCTAAAAAGATGGATGGTCATCAAGCTCGCCAGTCCATCTGGCAATGGGTCCGGAAGTTTGCTGAGGCAACCATCACAGCGCAACACCGGGCCGCGCGTGAGACCCGGATAAAGTTCCGTGGCGCCGGACTGGAAAAGAATTTGCGCGAGTTTGCGGAAACCGTCCGCGAGATTGCGACGGTCGTTTCCTTTGAGCGTGTATCGGACCAGCGGATCGAAAAACCTAGGCAGTGTGCGAACCGTGCCGCTGCCTTCGCTCGTGATCATGGCGTAGTAAATGGCCGAGTTTTTCCATGAGCGCGAGGTTTCGCGCGCCGCTTCCGGATGATCAATCAACCCGAGCGCCAGAAATGGCGGCGAACTGATCGAGCAGCCGAAGCTCAGGCGCGGCGCGAACTCTTTTACCTGATGCACCGGCACGCCCAGATTGGCGGAGTTCACTTCTTCAGCGAAGCGCGCAACGATCTTCACGGTCGGGTGAACTTGAAGCGAGTTGCCGATGTTGTTCGTGATGCCGCTGCGGCGGAGCAGGGCAGGGGAGTGAACCGCGCCGGCGCAGAGAAACAGGCTCTCCGCCGCGATCTCGATTGGGCCGGCGGTTTGGTGCTGCGCCTCAATAAGCCAGCCGTTGCCGGCTGGGCGAAATTGCCGGGCACGAGTCCGCGGAAGCAGACGCCCACCCGCTTTCAGAAAGCGCGGAATGAAAGTTTCCGTCATGGACTGGCGCTTGCCTGAACCGTCGGCGTCGTAGCGAAACCATCGGGGGACTTCGAGCGACTTCCAGCCCAGTTTCGTAGCGCCGTCGGAAAGTTTCAAAGAGGCAGACGGCGCAGTTCCGGGCAGCAAAGAGACGGAAACGTCCCGCTCACACGATTCAAAGTGCGGTGTTAAATCTTCTTCCGAGAGCGCTTCGACTCGAAATGTTTTTTGCCAGTGTTCGAGAATCTCCGGTGGAGTGCGGTGGTAAAGGCCGCTGTTAATCTCGCTGCCGCCGCCGACGCAGCGGCCTTCCACGTAGGCGATCTTGTTTCTGCCCAACGCCACGGTCTGGCCGCCGTTGCGATATTTCTGGAGCATCTCGTCTGTTGAGAATGGCTGGCAGGAAGTCAACGGCAGGTACGCCCCATCCTCGATCAGCAAAACGTCGCGTCCCGCCTCGGCGAGCAGGCAGGCGGTGATCGCGCCGCCTGGGCCGGAGCCAACAACGACAATTTGGGCGCGGAGTTCTCGTTGGAGTTCAAGCTTCAGCTTGTCCGGGAAACAGGCTGAAGCCTGAACTCCAACCTGCCGGGCCGTAGATCGGCGCTCCTCGCGACTGTAAAGCGCCAGCAACGCGAGGCTTTCGAAGTAGCGAATCAAGTCGCGCTGAAAACCGACGGCAGAATTCTTCCACGCTGCGATTTGCTGCGCGCGTTTTTCCGGCGGCTTTCGGTGGAACTGTTTACCGCCCTTCAGCAGGCCGAACGCATCGAAGCCGAGCGTTGCCGTCAGCATCGGCGTCCGCAAATAGTCCGGCATCTGCGCGTGCTGAGTTAGGATGAATTGCGTGAGGTCATTGTGCGGTCGGCAGAGTGGTTCGTGCCCCTCGTGCGGTCGGGCCAGCGAGTAAGCCAGCGCGGAGACGGTGTCATGAAACCACTGGTTGCCCGGAGTGATCATCATGCGCTCAATGTCCGGTGGCCAGCCACATCACGGCCAGCGTGAGCGCGCCAACGGTGTAGCTGACCCAATCCTTTAAGGCGAAGGCTGTCGGATCGTCATGCACTTGGCCACGATGGGCGAGAAACCAAAGGCGGCTTACCCAGAATAGGAGTAGCGGGCAGACAAGCAGAAGCCGCAGCGGATGAGCATAAAACACCCGGACTTGCTCGCTGTTCACGTAAAGTGCCATCACCAGTACGGCCAGATAACCGCTCACGAGGCCGAGCGTTGTCACAAGTTCAAGATCGCCGGCGGTGTAGCCGCGGCCTTTGACTTCGTGACGGTTTTGTTGCCGCACCGACTGCAGTTCGAGAAAGCGCTTCAACAACGCGAGGCTGAGAAAGATGAACATGGAAAACACCAGCAGCCACGGCGAGTAGGCGATGCCCGTGGCGACGTGGCCGGCGATGAGGCGCAAGGTGTAAAGCCCCGCCAGAACAAACACGTCGAGCAAGGCGACCTGCTTGAGCAGAAACGAATAGCTGCTCGCAAGCGCGAAATACAGCAGGACGACGGCGGCGAAATTCCAAGACAATGTCAGCCCGCAACCCAGCGCGCCGAGCAAGAGCACTGGCGCGCCGAAAAGCCCGAATTGAAGTGGCAAGTGTCCCGATGCGAATGGGCGGTTGCGCTTGGCCGGATGATGACGATCGGCTTCGAGGTCGAGAATGTCGTTGGATAGATAGACAGCGCTCGCGCAAAGGCAGAATGCGAGGAAAGCCATCGCGGCCGTCGCAAGCGCATGTGGATCGGAAAGTCTATGCGCGGTAAGCACGGGCACAAAAACGATGAGGTTCTTGAGCCACTGATGCGGGCGGAGGCTTTTCAATAGCGCGGCGGTGAGAGAAATGTTTGTGGGAAAAATGCGGCCCACCTTGGTGCGGGCGGAGGCTTTCTGCACCAGGCCGCTGCTTGCATTCACCACGATGGCCTCGCGTGAACCGCTCCAGACGTCGAGGTCGGGCGAGGAGTTGCCCGCGTAATCAAAACCGCGTTCGCCGAACATTTTGGTGAGGGCAGTGAGCTTGGCGTTGTCGCGCAGATTTGTTCTGCCGTCACTCGCGAGAATTTCATCGAACAAACCCACGTGCTGCGCGACGGGTTTGGCCATTTCGACATCGGAGGCGGTGGCGAGAACGAGTTTGCGTCCGGCGCGTTTCTCGTCACGCAGCCAGTTGAGAAACTCCTCGTGATAGGGTAGCGAAGCAGCGTCCACCTGCACGCGGGTGGCGAGTTGTTGCTTGAAATGCGCGCGGCCACGCAGCAGCCAAAATGGCGACGCCAGCGCGGAGAGAGGATTCTTGCGCAGCAGGCGCGCAAGCGATTCCCACATCATGTCGGTGCGGATGAGCGTGCCGTCGAGGTCCACAGCCAGTGGTACCCGGGCTTCCCGGTCATTGACAGTCGTGGTCGGCATGTCGCGGACAGCGTAGCCGAGGACGTCGGGCGTTGACAAGCGGCGGCGATTTGGAAAGCTGCGGGCGTGATTCGCCGGCTCTCCGAAAAACCCGGAATCGTTTTCGTCCTTGTGTTCGCCTGGAAGGTGGCGCTGTTGCTCTTCACCGCCCAGCCGGTGCCGAACAACGATTCCTTTTTTTACGACGGCCCGGTTGTCAATTACCTGCTGCACGGCAAATACTGCAATCCGTCGCTCGTTCAGGCGCTGCCGATTTCGGGTGGCGAAGTTTTCTGTGCCTATCCGCCGCTGTATCAGGCGGTCTTGCTCGGTTGGATGGGCGTATTCGGGACCAGCGCACTCTCCGCGATGTGGCTGCACCTGGTCTTGCTGGGAGTCTATTTCCTGATCGTGCTCGCGATTTTCCGCCAACTGCGGGTTCCGGGT